>Ga0302315_10002226_pt1 | contig 18544 bp, 16 predicted proteins | sample III_Palsa_N3_1_FD_200532 | JGI IMG/M metagenome (GOLD analysis project Ga0302315, IMG submission 200532) | Peat permafrost microbial communities from Stordalen Mire near Abisko, Sweden - III_Palsa_N3_1 | ecosystem: Environmental > Terrestrial > Soil > Palsa > Peat permafrost | place: Sweden...
GGTTAACAGATCCGAGACGCCTACCATGATACAGGATACAGAGAGCAAGTTGCTGGCGAGGTATGCGATGTTGAGTTTTACGTATAATCTGAGGAAGTTTGGTCCGGGAGGGCGATAGATGGATATGGAATGAAAGCGGTCGGGTGATATGTATGGAATCATGCCGAATTTAATAAGTATTCCTAGCATAAGTATGGATATCTATCATTTGATTTTTACAAGGCTTAAATGACCATCGGTATTACGGGCCCTTTTGGTCTGTTGGATAACTATAAAAAATGAATCGATTAAGAAAATCGCAGGTATTTCACGACAATCATTTGAGGCTCAACAAAAAAAAGTTTAGTTTTTTGGGTGGGCATTGGGAATTTCCGGAGAAATGAGTATGTTTGTCTAGGTATTTATACGGAATACAGTTTCTCATTTGTGTGAATGCCTTTAATATTTTAATATACGATTAGTTTATGATTTGATGTTTTCCCCCCTTTTTTTCGTACTAATTAGAAGATCAAAGGCTCTCCTATTATAATTCACTAACTATTTAAGTTGCCAGATCGTAACCTTTTTTTGCTTGTATGCATGGGTGTGCCCTTGCGTGCCAGTATTAGTGGTTGTATTGATAAAAATCTATTTATAAGCCTGTTTGCGTTTAGTCTTGGTTCGGACTGCGGAAATAGCCTCAACCCTTTTTTATGGCACTTTTGGGAAAGAACGGTCATTTGGACGATGTTTTTTTGATTGGTGAATTTCGACGGGGAAAGCCTGAAGCTTTCAAACAAATTTTCGATCAATACCACGGCGCCATTTGTTATTTTGCCCGGGAATTCGTCAAGGACAATGAATTGGCCAAAGATATTGTCGCAGAAGTCTTTGTGAAGCTCTGGAACATCAAGGAGAATTTTGAGAACATCCGAAGTGTAAAGGGCTTTTTATATGTCAGTACCAAAAACGCCTGCTTGAATCACCTTCGACGAGTAAGCCTCCTTGAAGAGTATCATGTGGCTACCATTTATGAGCTGACCATTGAAGAGCTAACTAATGACGTGGTCATGAATAAGATTTTCGATGCTGAAGTACTGCGGGAGGTGAGCAAGGCAATAGAAACTCTACCGACTCAATGCAGGCGGATTCTACGGATGACAATGGAGGGAATGAATACGAATGATATCGCATCGCAGCTAGGGCTGTCAGCGCAGACCGTCCGAAATACCAGGGTGCGCGCCACTGGGATGTTGAAAAAACAGTTCTCCCATAATGTATTAGCCATTGCGCTACTATTAGCTGTTTTAGAGTCAGTACTTGTATGACATTTTGTAATGTCTTATTTCAATTTTCAATAAAGGCTATCTTAAGATAGCCTTTTAACTTATATAATATCAGCTAACAAACTATCGCTTGTTAGCTATTTTGAAAATATTTTCTGTGATTTATGGCTATTGATGAGTTACTTGATTTAACTCATGTGTTCTAGTTAATAGAGGATACACTTGTCGGGATTTAAACACTTGTTCTGCACTTAACGGATTTTAACATGACAAATCAGGGAGAAGAATTAAATAGCGATCAGTTGGATGAAACATTCCGGATGGCAAAGCTTGTCGGAAAATACCAGGAGGGTTTACTCTTCGGGAAAGAGTTGGATTTGTTGCACCAATGGCTGGATAAATCCCCTGCCAATATTGAGAAGTTTAATGCTTTATTGGAGCCGGGATTTTTTGCGGGACGGCTTCAATCGCTAAAAGAGTTTGAAGCTAGCTCGGATATTGAATTCGGGCGCGTTTCCCAAAGGGCAGGCATTGACATTGGCATACAAAAAAAGAAGAAAAGCCGCAAGGGAAGTATATCAGGCGCCATGATTGGTTTTATTGCTATCGGGTTAGCCTTTTATTTCTATCGGGCCAATCTTTTAAATCACCATAGTAGTGCGCACATTGCCGCATTTACTGATATTCCTCCGGGACATAGTAAGGCCATTCTTACTTTGGCAAATGGTAACCAGGTGGTACTCGATAGCGCCCACAATGGTATTGTTGCCGAGCAGGGCCGTAGACAGGTACTCAATCAGTCGGCTGGCTTGATGTATAAGAGTGACGGACTTGCAGCCTCGGAACTTGTCTACAACAAAATCACTACCGGACGCGGCGGCCAATACCGGCTGCTCTTGGCTGACGGTACAAAAATATGGCTGGATGCAGAAAGTTCTATCCGCTATCCTATTGCGTTCGTTGGGTCCCGGCGTGAGGTAAACTTAACGGGCCAGGCATTTTTCGAGGTCGCTCACCATAAAGCGCCCTTTATTGTACATACAGGAAAAACCGATATCACAGATATGGGGACCGCGTTCAATGTTAATTCATATCCTGAACTTTTTGCGGTTCAAACCACGCTATTGGAAGGATCTGTAAAAGTATCTGTCGGGGAGGAAAGTCGGGTTCTGGCCCCTGGCCAGCAGGCCATTGTCGTTGTTGGTCTTCAGGCCAACAACGACAATCCAAATATAAAGGTTGTCGATCACATCGATACAGACGCGGTCGTAGCCTGGAAGGAAGGCCAGTTTCAGTTTTCCGGCGCGGATATGTCTGCTATTTTCAATACAGTAGCCAGGTGGTATGACGTAAAAGTCATCAATCATACAAATATTTCAGAGCACCTGGTATTTAGTGTTTCAAGAGATGTTTCATTGTCTGTGTTTATGAGGGCTTTGGAAAGGACTAATCATTTACACTACCGGATTGAGGGCAAAACGTTGATTGTTGAGCCCTGACATCCTATCCTGCGAAATTCACTATCCAATTGTAGCCCCTAAAGACTTGCTATGCACACGAGGATCATACACTGGAGATATCTCCAGGAGGCATTGGTTTGTGGGAATTGTACGGTTGAATGGACATATACGCAGAAGCAGAGACGTCCTGGGCGTTTTGAAATTACATTCAGTGCTCTTTTTAGGGATCGGGTGATTCAAAACGGCATAGTTGATTCTGAAAATGACACGCTTGAGCTACTGACTGACATAGATTATTGATGCTCACCCGAGGTACTCCTTGAAGGGCCTGTAAACATGGAGAGACGGATATGGAATGGCTGTTTTGCACAGATTGATTTTAAGCAGGTACTTGTAATTCAAAAGAGAGACCAGGTAAATATCAATGGAAGGATAAGTTGGGAGCTGTTAATAGGTGACACGTTGAGACAAATTCAGGTCACACCGTTTTTGCTGAATTTAAAGACAGAAGAAGAAACCGTTTTTCAATAATGAGTAAGAATGAATAGGAATACCTTGATAATTGCACTAATATCTTCATTGGTTGGAATCCATTCGATGGCGCATGCACAGACATCTGTAACATGGAGTTTCGCCAGCCATAAAATAGGGCCTCGTACATTTGAGGTTCACTTGATAGCGGCTGTCGCCCCTGGTGATTGGCATATCTACTCACAGAGTACTCCCAAAGGAGGACCACTTCCCACAAGTATCAGTTTTGTCAATAATCCATTGGTTCAGCTAATTGGAACTCCGAAGGAAATAGGGAAAATGCATCAGGTTTTCGACGATGTGTTTGGAGTAGATATTCGTTATTTTAAAGACAGCGTGGATTTCGTTGAAGAAGTCGAATTGAAGGCGAATGTTAAAACACAGGTTTCTGGAAGCATCAAATATATGGTCTGTACGGACCAGGAATGCCAGACGCCGGCGCCGGAATTATTCAAGGTGTCGATCGGTGGAGATTGACATGAGGTTTTGACTTGATTTATCTTAATAATAGATTATGTAAACTTTGTTAAATTTTTCTCATGTCTAAATGCGGGGTTTTTGTTCTCAATGACCCCTTTTTTTAAAACTAGCCACTAAAGGAAAAATTGCCGGTCCTTATGTAATGCCATAAAAGAACGATTGTGCCGAAAAGGATGTTCATTGTCCCAAAAGAAACAGGAAGTGTCGTCACCACTTCCTGCGTGAATCTGGGTTCAATGCTTTTAATCATTTGCGAGATGAGTAACAATTATTTAAACCCAAACAATTGAAGGTATGCAATTTTCTGCTTATGTAGCCAAGCCTCCGGAGCGATGCCGGGAGATTATTGACAAACAAGGAGTTACGGCCGGAAAGGGAATGGCTCTATTCCGATCGGCCGACGCCCAAAAACTATTCCAGATCATGAGATTAACGGCAATCATTTTACTGGCTTCTACGATCTCTGTAACCGCCAAAGCCTATTCGCAAACCTTTTCATTGTCGTTCAGGAATGCTTCCCTGGAACAGGTGTTCCAGTCGATAAGAAAGCAGGCCTTGAAACAACAATCCCAATTAGCTTTTTCCTATTATCAGGAGGACATTCAGGGCCTTACCACAAGCGTGGAAATCAAAGGTGCCGGTATCACAGAGACCCTGAATGAATGCCTAAAAGGGCTTCCCTTGAGTTTTACCATCGAAAATAATATTATAAGCCTAAAGAGAAAATCTACACCAGCTTTAAATGAGGCGCAGCAAGACTCGACTGTCACTGTTAAGGGCCTTATCCTCAATGAAAATAATGAACCCTTGGTCGGAGCTACCGTTTCCGTCAAGGGTAAAACCTTATTTGTAACCACCAATGAAAGTGGCATTTTTCAATTGAATGAAATTCTCAGCGGCTCGGAGATTGTCATCAGTCATGTGGGCTATTCAACTGAGGTGATCAAAATAAAGGACAAGCTTTACATTAAGCTTTCATTGAAGCTTAATGTAGCGAATCTACAAGACGTTTCTGTGGTTTATAACAATGGGTACCAAGGTGTGGCCAAGGACCGAGCGACGGGGTCCTACGACTTTGTCGATAGAAAACTATTTGAAAGGGAAGTCGGGCCAGATGTAATTAGTAAGTTAGATGGCATAGCCAGCGGCGTATTTTTCGACAAGAGGGCACAAACAGGTTCACTTTTCGATAATGGCGTCAATATAAACAACATGAGTATTCGGGGAATTAGCACAATTGAATCGAATGCCACTCCGTTGGTCGTGGTTGACAACTTTCCGTACACAGGAGATCCAAACAATATTAACCCCAATGATGTAGAAAGCATCACAATCTTGAAAGATGCTGCTGCAGCGTCGATTTGGGGTACTCAAGCAGGAAACGGGGTGATTGTGATAACCACCAAAAAAGGTGCGTTAAATGTCCCGTTGAAAGTGACGTTTAATGCCAATTTCTCAATACAAAAGCCGTCAAATCCATTTAAGAGCCCAAATTTCTTAGGGCCGGCGGATTATGTGACGGCTGAAAAATTCCTGTTTTCCCAGGGTGATTACGATGGTATATTAGTCGATCCTACGGATCCGGCCGTCACACCTGTCGTTGAAATTTTAAGTCAGGAGAGGAACGGAACTATTACAGCAGACCAGGCGAATGCTCAGATAGATGCTTTGACGACCCACGATGTAAGGAATGACGAGCTGAAGTATTTTTTAAGAGATAGAACATCACAACAATACGCAGTCAATTTGGCCGGGGGAAGTAGTCAGGCCACTTATTATTTATCTGTAGGATATGATAAAATTAACAGTCAGGCTGTCGCAGATGGAATTGACCGATTTACTATTAACTCCTACAACACTTACCGACCTATTAAGAATCTTGAATTAACTGGCAATATCTCCTATACACAATCCAATGGAGCAAATTATAGTACGATAGGATCTGTTTCGAACCTATATCCATATGCGCAGGTCGCCGATGCTCAGGGAAATCCACTGCCCGTCGTTACTGGATATAGTGCGGCCTTTGCTCAGAGCGCGGTGCAGAATGGTTATCTTAATTGGCAGGACTACCCTTTGCAAGAGTTGAGAGACAGGTCAAATCAAACAATCAGTAAGAGTATTGATAATAGGTTTGTCGGGGGCGCAAAATATACATTTATGCCTGGTATAACTGCTGATATCAGCTATCAATATGAATATGGGACATCGCAAAATAATACGCTAAATACCGTAGACAGTTATGTCGCGAGGAATGAGATAAATGAGTATACAGATTTTTCTGGATCGAATGAATTCCCAATTCCAATTGGTGACATTCTTAATACATCAAATGGTACAACACTATCCCAAGATGGGAGAGGACAGATTAATTTTAATAAAGTCATAGGAATGAGCGAATTGACGGCAATCGGCGGAGGAGAGGTCAGGGAAGTTAAAGTAGATGGTCAGAGTAATATACTTTATGGGTATAGCCATCAATTAGGGACGGTGCAGCCTGTCGATTATGTTGATTACTTCCAGTTGTATCCATCGGGTAATTACCAAACTGTTCCATTTAATACGCAAGTCTCTGAGACTTTAAATCGATTTACGTCGATTTACTTCAATGGCTCCGATACATACCGAGGTAGATATACCTTGTCTGCTAGTGCGCGAAAGGATGCGGCTAATGTGTATGGCGTAAATGCTAATCAAAAGGGCACGCCTCTGTATTCATTAGGCGGCGGCTGGAAGATTTCAAACGAGCCTTTTTACCATGTAAAGGCAATTTCATTTTTAAATCTTCGGGCAACATTTGGTTATAGTGGGATAAATCCTGCCGCTTTTGCATTGCCCATAATTTCATATTCATCAGTTGGGTCTTATTTTACAAATCTCCCGTACGCGAACGTGTCATCTCCAGCTAATCCGAACCTGATATGGGAAAAAGTAAGTCAAATTAATTTGGCGGTGGATTTCTCTAGTTTCAAACAAATCATTTCTGGAAGTTTTGAATATTATCGTAAACATTCTACTAACCTGATAGGGCCTGCTCCATTGGATCCGACTACCGGTTTTAGCTCCATTGATGAAAACAGCGCGAACATTAAAGGAGACGGGGTGGATTTACAATTGAACACTAAGAACATTCAAGGAAGAGTTTCTTGGGAGACGAACTTAATAATCAGTTATAATAAGAGCAAAGTGACCAAATATATTGGTTATTCTTATAATTCTAATGCACCCATCGCCTCTGACTATGTCGGAGCGGCACAAGGTATTGCCCCAAAAAATGGAATTATACTTGAGTCTGTTTATGCATATAAATGGGAAGGATTAGATCCGGCGACCGGTGACCCCCAAGGCTATTATCAGGGAAAAGTTAGCAAGGATTATGAGGATATAATGAATGACTCCATTCGAAATCTGGTTTACAAAGGTTCAGCGATACCACTTTATTTTGGAAGTATACGAAATGCTTTTGGCTATAAAGGTTTTTCCTTATCTGCGAACATTGCCTTCAGATTTGCCTATTGGTTTCAAAGACCAACGATTTCATATAGCGCCTTCTATCAAGGATTGGAAGGAGCGACTTCGAGTGGCGCCAATATAGATTTTGATAAGAGATGGCAAAAACCCGGAGACGAGAAATTGACAACAGTTCCTTCTATGAATTACCCGGCAGACCAAACAAGGGACATGTTTTATGCAAATGCTGAGCCTAATTTTCTTAAAGGCGATAATGTTAAGTTGCAGGATATTCGTTTGGCATACCAGCTTGATAATAAAATAAGAAGATTTGGATTTTCAAGAATTGAAGTGTACGGTTATGTCAGAGACTTAGGTGTATTATGGAGGGCAAATAGAGAACACCTTGACCCTGATTACTTAGGTATTCCTCCTGCAAAGACTTTCTCTTTTGGTATTAAAGGCGTTTTTTAATCCCTAATTCTATTACAATGAAAATGGCAATAGGTAAATATGTTGTTTTATTGGCTGTTTCTTTCGGGCTTGTGTTCACCGGGTGCAAAAAATATTTGGCAGCTAATTCTAATATTTCTAATCAGGTACCTACAACAGCGGGCGATTTGCAGGCATTACTAAATCGGTTTTTGTTTGATTCACCGACACCGATAATTGCAAGCGATGACTATTTTCTTCAATATTCAGGTTGGAGTTCTATGTACTCAATTTTCGATCAAATGAATTATTTGTGGGATGCTAATACCCCAGATGAAGGGTCATGGGCAGTTGCGTATAATTATATTGAGAATTACAACACTGTGCTAGACAATATCAATAATGTGTCTTTGGGGGATAGTTCAGCGGGTGCCCTGCCAAGGATAAAAGCGCGAGCTCTTTTTTTGAGGGCATATACGTTCCTCAATTTGGTGCAGGTATACACAAAAGGATATGATAGTGCTACTGCAAAAGGCGATTTGGGTATTTGTTTGAGAACGACATCGTCTGCTACGGCTTCTTCCATAAGAGCTACCATGGAGGAAACATATAATCAGATCATTAATGACTTTAAAACTGCTGCAGTTAGCCTACCCGTTACCGAACAGTTTTCGACAACCCCCACGAAAGTTGCAGCGTATGGCGCACTTGCGAGGGTGTATTTGTCTATGTCAGATTTTGTTAATGCCAAAGCTTATGCAGACTCTTGTTTGACATACAATAGTAATTTGATCGATTTTAATACGTTGGATAGCAATAGTAGATATTCTAGCCCCACTCCACAGCTTAATCCCGAGATAATCTTTTATACAGAGATTAACGGTTCAGAAGTGCTGAAGTCTTCAAGAGCTTTGGTTGATAGTAACCTTTATAGTAGCTATGATTTTAATGACTTGAGACGACCTATGTATTTTAGGTCCAGCTCTTTGGGAGGATTTACGTTTAACGGCAGCTACAGCCATGAACAATCAGCTAATGTTTTTGATGGAATTGCGGTTGACGAGATATATCTGATTCGGGCGGAATGCGAAGCGCGTACCAGTGAGGGCTATTTAAGTGGTATGGATGATCTTAATACCCTACTGAAGACAAGATGGCTTAACACTGTTCCGTTTCCGACCTTTAGCGCGACCAGCGCCGATGATGCATTGATGCAGATTTTAATTGAACGGAGAAAAGAGTTGTTATTTCGGGGGCAGAGAAAGTCTGATCTTGAACGGAATAATCTAGAACCGCAATATGCTGTCACACTCAGCAGAGATCTTAATGGAGTAGTCTATTCTTTGCCAGCAAATGATCTCCGGTACGCCTATCTGATTCCTGAAAATGTAATAGCCTTGGGAGGTATTGTACAGAATCCGAGATAAAATGGGAAGTAATGAAAAGATTAGTATTATGCTTTATTCTTTTAAAAACGAGTTTTGGCTTTGCACAAAAGGATACTTCTCTGGATGTATTTGGTAATGTAGACAGGCTGGATCTTAAACTGACAAATCTGCTAAATAGCAAGGTTTCGACATTGAAAGTGAATTCGTTAAAGGGAAAAGCGGTTATCTTTGACTTTGGGTCAATCAATTGCCGTGGATGTCTTAAATATTTGCCTGATCTCGAAGCTTTGCAAGAGCGATATCCCCATCAATTGCAAGTTATTTGGATAACAAATGACTCCAAGGTCCAATTGGAGGCCTTCCTGGATTCTAATATTTTGGGGAAAGCGGTAAATTTTCCGGTGATGTGCCAGGATACGCTATTTTATGGCATATTTAAACCAGTTGCAATCCCGGAGTTATATTGGATAGACACTTATGGAAATATAATGGCGAAAACATGGCCAAATTTAGGAAGCGACACGACGATGCTGAAGATTGTGTATTCTCATTTCAGAAATGGTTCGTAATGCACGTGAATTGAAGGAGCGTTATAACCAAAAGGGAACCGGCTATTTGTGAATAGACGGTTCCCTTTTTAAGAAATAATGCTTACCATATTATTTCATTTTAGAGCACTATTTTCTTGAACAGCAAACAATTTAGTCCGTAAAATCAATAACAATGCTTTCTGTGGCAATAACATAAGTGCCTCCAGTAGCAGTGACAGTGCCTCTGTCGTTCAGCGAAGTAACTTTAGTGCCGAATCCGGTTGGTAGCGATGGGATGGTTATTACCCCATGGACAGCAGTGTGAGTGATATTGGGAACCTTGATTTGACATAACAGCGGATCAGTTACACAGGATCCGCCGGTGCTCAGTTTTGAATAGTTGGTTGCCGTGTTATAGGCTGCTTTAGTTTGTGTGGCACTCGTATATGCGAACCAGGTGCCTGTATAGGCCGGATGAGATTTGAATGCAGATGTTCCAGCTGCAACAATAATTACGAGCGCTGCAAGGCTCAATTTGATGATCTTCATGATTTAAAAGTTTACTTAAGTTATAATTGTGCCTACTTTTTTTTGAGGGTTTTCAGCATCATCCCCTTTATTGGCCAATACGCTAGTCTGTAAAATCAATAACAATGCGTTCTGTTTCAATAATATATGTCCCTCAAGCAGCGGTAACTGTATCTCTGCCATTTGGGGAAGTAGCTTTAGTGCCGAATCCGATTGGAAGCGCTGAGATGGTTATTAGGCTATTGATATTATTTTGGGTAATATTCGGGACCTTAATTTGGCATTAAAAAGGACCTGAAACGCAGCTGGACGTGGCTCACATACTGAAGCCAAGTGCAAGAGGAATATTTTGAATTTCCTTTTAAAATATTTGCTTCTGATGACAATCTTATTGTCATCGCGTAGGGGGATAGTTTTCCTGCTTTCATAGTCCCCTAACATTATAAGGTATCAAGTTTTAGTTAGAGTTCCAACCATCGCGAAAAATGTGCGTTATTATTCTTGTTTATGATTCGATTTTCCCCTTTGAATGTTAATTTTATTGCCACCCAATTAAAGGCAATGAAAGCCAGATTGAAGAAAATGTGTTGCTTCCAGGTCATTTTACTCAGAACACCGCCACACGAACATGGTAAGTGACGGTCTACGCTGACCATGTAAATTAGATAAATTGTGAATAAGCATAATAATGATAGTGAAGCAATTAAACCAGGGCGTAGAAATTTGGGTGATAATAGTAATCCTATCATCAGCGCCGATGATAGTAGGATTTCAAAAGAAGGCAATGACTTTGCGGCAAGTAGAGCTGTGTTATGATTGAACAATGGAGATCTGGATAGCGAAATTTGAAAATCGTGATAATGTGTTAATTTGTCCAAGCCGGTATATAAAAATAATCCGGCAAGGAGTAGGGTCATAATGAATTGAATAAGGTCTTTCATTTTTAAATCTATTTCAGGGTATAAAGTTGTTGAACCTTGGCGAATAAAAGAATCGAATATGGGAAGATATCTTTTGATTTTGGGAGTAATCCCAATTTGATAATTTTATTAATCTGTAAAATCGATTGTAATAATGATGCCGTCTATAGCATACGCTTCGCCAGATGTTATTATTGTTCCCGCTCCATTTAACACTGAAACCAGTGTTCCGAATGCTAGCGGCAATACTGGAACAATGTTTCCGTGACTGTCATATGTAATTGGTGCCTGTATCTGGCACAATAGAGCTCCGTCAGTGCAGGCGGAAGGTGATGTAATTGCGGTATAATTACTTCGATTATTATACGCTGACGCATTCTGTAAATCGCCGGTATATTCAAACCATGCTTTTGAATAAAATTTGAATATGTTTCCTTTTGCATCAATTGCTTTTGTTGCTGCAAATAGAATTACGATGACAGCCAAACTTAGCTTTAGGCACTTCATTTTATTGTTTTTTAGGAACTGACAATTTTACTTTCCCAAACTAGCCCCTTATGAAGTAGGATCCGTAGTTTATTGGGATAAATAGTTATGGATAAAGGAGTATTTAATTATGAAATTTGAAAAATAATTTTGAATTCAGGAGTTATTTTTATTGGGTAATATAATGATGGCTAAACGATTTATTTTGAATTTCATTTCTATCTTATGCTAACTACTCCTTCCATATCTATTACAACTGAACAGGATTATGGCACTGCTTTGGATTTATTTGGTTTTAAATGTACAGCAAGTCGCTTCTTTTATCACATTGGACAAGTCAGTAAATCACAAGGATGGTTATTGCATATTTCCTGTATATCAAACCGATTCAACGAACTGTTTTCCGCCGTCGCTCCGATTTTATTAGTTGAATCCAAAAGTTTTAAAGTCGTAAGAAACTATTATATCCATATCGATTTCAATAATGCGACATATGGCGTTAATAAGATTGGGAAAATAATAACAGTCTTTTTGGATGATGATGGGGGGGATATTGATTTATTGAGAAAGTTAAAGATTGCCACACAAGGATTCTTGGGGCCGGCGGTCCTCACTGATCTTAATGTGGGTGGCGTTCTTTACATACGTTATGGTAGTTATGAAAATTTGTGTGTCACGAATGAGTTTGGTGAGAATCTTCGCGTTTTAGTTAATGACGAGGGAGTTCAGGTTCCTGATGTATATTTTGTTCCGGCACAAGTGCCATATTGGATTAAAAACCCATTTTCAGAATTGATGCCACCGACTAAGAAACGGGAAAAACGTTCGATTCATGGTAGATACTTCCCGAAGTCGAAGATGAAATCGGACCTAAAAGGGGATGTGATTAAATGTGCCTATTTTAAGAACTTAATTCCCTCTTTGTGTGTTCTCAAACAGGGTAGAATAGGGATGTACTTTGATCAATATGGACGTGATATGCAGGACATTCTATTATGGCAGTATAGGGTTGGGAAGGAATTGGCTGGCAAAATCCCTATACCTGAAATCATTGAAGAGTTTGTCGAGCATAATACGCAATGTATTGTCATGGAATATATTGACGGTATTAAACTTACTGAGGAAGTTTACTTATTGATGCAGTTAAAGCCATGGTTTACCATTGACAATTCGGATAAGAGAAAGGTGTTTGAATACCTGCTACAGATAATAGCTTCTGTCAAGACCTTGCATGAAAACGGTTATATCCACCGTGATTTAACAGGCTACAATTTTTTGGTATCAGAGCATAAGATATTTCTTATTGATTTGGAACTCATCTACTCCGAAGAAATGCATCTTCCGGATCCGCCTTTTGTGAAAGGGACGGAAGGCTTTATGTCTCCCAATCAGGAGACTTTAGGGCACCCCGAATTTGGTGATGACACTTATGCTTTTGGAGCATTGATGGTCCAGGTTTTCTTTGGCGGGTTGGATCCGGGCTTTATTATTGAGAGAAATACAGAAAATTTGGCTTCAAAGTTGCTCTTTACCTTACACGATCAAATGTTGGTGGATACTATCTTGAAATGTATCGAAGTTCAAACTGAGGACAGAATTCAACTTTCTAATGTGGAGCAGATACTTCAGAGCAAGGTGATCGATGAAAATATTCTTAAATCTACAGGAATACGTTTAGGTACCTTTGAAAGGGATGATATAGCCCGGATAATACAACACGGGATTAATTACATTATGGCCGAGAACATGACTGTTGAAAAACTATGGTACTCCTATGTTGAGAATAATTTTGATTGGGAGACTTATCCCCTCGGAGATAGACATGTTTTTTCTTCTATGCATAGAGGTGTGGGGGGAGTAATTCATACCCTCTTTGAGGCAAAAAAGTGCGGGTTTGACACTGCCAAGGCTCAGGAAAAGATAAGCGCTGGTTGGCAATATATTGCCAACCAGGTGTTTGGTGGTCAACTAAATAGTGGCGGACTCCATTTTGGAGCAACAGGCGTTGGACTACTACTTTGTAGATGCATTGAAAGAGGCAATATTAAGTCCACCGATATCTCTCTCAATATGATAACAAAGTGCTTTTCGGTGAGCAATTCGCAGCTTGGATTAATCCAGGGTGTTTCCGGGGATGGCTTGGCTATTATTCAGAGTACCAATGTTTTAGGTTCTGAGCCAACTCTCGCAGCACTGCGGCAGATCAGCAGTGATTTGATTGACAAGCAGGAGAGGGATGGATCCTGGAAGTTTAATGATGGCCTAAAAATTAATGGATTTGGATATGGAATCGCGGGAGTTGTTTATTTTTTACTGGAATATGGGGTTAGGTATGATGATATGCCATCACTCCGGGCCGCCGAACGTGGTCTGAATTACCTAACTAAGAACGCTATTAAGCGGCCTGGTTATTGGGAATGGACTCAAAACAATAAATCTAAAGATCGGGGGTTTTGGTGGTGCCACGGTGGTCCCGGTATAGCGTTATCTTACATAAAAGCTTATGAGATATTCCAGGACAGATCCTATCTTGATATCGCGGGTCAAGCTCTTCGGATACATCCCAAAGAGATATTTTTTCCAAATCTTAGCCAGTGCCATGGTCTCTCAGGTCTTGGCGAAATATATCTTGAGGCATTCCGGGTAGCCAAGAACGATGAGTGGCAAGAACGGGCAGATTGGATTGCAGGATTTTTATGTGCTCATAAGTTTAAGCCGGCTGCAGACAAAGCCTATTGGTTGGTGGAAACAGCTTATAATTTTCCAACGGCTGACTTGATGATTGGCTGCAGCGGAGTAATTCATTTTCTCCTTAGATACCTTAACTCCGACAAGCTTTATTTCCCGCTATTGCCCGAACCTTTGTAAATCAAGGATAGGTTTTCCGCTCTCTCCAATAACAACAAGTCGATGGTAATGATGAGGATCATAGGAGCGAATTCATAACGCAATACCAAAATGGTGGCAAAGATCCCAAAGACGAGATTCGCCAGCCAGAAACCGGCAAATAATATAAGCGGCCGATTAAATAACAGAGCATCGGGCATATCGCGCCTTTTCACCCAATACCAGGCTAATTGGCCGATTATAAATAAATTGCCTACCAGAAATAGCCAGGGATAAAGGAATAGGAAGCTCGCCTGAAAGTCTTTCGATATTGCTTTTACGCGTGGGAAGGAATAATGAAACCAATAAACGGCCATGGGTTCGACACTATCGGCTCCTAAATTATATTTTTCCAATTTTTCTAAAGGCGGGATAAAATAATTGCTGGCATTGGGAAGTATGAAATAACGCACAAAAGAAAGGGGATGCGATTTAATGATCGAATTTCCAAAAGGAGCAAAATCTGCCGAAGCCATCCCCCAGGCAACGATGCTTCCATATTCATCTTTGAATTTATAATGCTTGTAGAGATACGTTTTCAACGGTGATGCAGGGAATTGGATAAAGAAGTTGCCTGGATTGGTATATAAGAAATCATTGAATTGTTCCTTATTGACCTGATTAAAGAATCGGATGCTTTCCCTGTTTATGAGTTTTGCCCTTGGAGTGGGTAGGTCATTGCTATCAACAATCACCTTGTCATACGTATACAATGCATTATTGGCAATTTGCCACCCGGTAAATAGGGAGAACTGGCGGGTACCTGTCAATTGGTAAGCTGCCTCCCGGGTGTGGAGGATAAAACCGCCGATTAATAGCAGTCCCAGAATTCCGCCTGCCCACTTTACCAAGGGTCGTTGGCGTGACATGGCAAATGCCAGGACAGACAATACTGGGTAATAGTAGGCATTGTTCCGTATTGTAAAGGCGACGGTAACGAGGATTGCCTGTGTAAATACCTGGTAAAGGCCCGGTCGTTTAACGATCCAGATTAATTCAGTGAACCAAAACAGGCTGACCGCGGCGAATAGGGCATCGCTATTGACGTAGTTACAAATGTATAGTGTCATGGGGCTGAAGAACAAGAGGGCAAACAAAATATTCCTGTATGGCCGGCCTAGCCGAAAAAAGTATAAAATAGTGAAGTAGAAATATAGTGCCGCAAGTTCCAAAAAGAAATATTGAAAAGCGACCAGGGCCAAATCAGAAGAAGTGAGGTGGTGAAAGGCTGCGAGGAACTTGGAATACCCAATTGGCCAGATACTGACGTCGAGGTGAGCGTAAGCCGCAAAAAGATAACTGTAGGAATCGGAGAAAAAATCAGGAAAAGGGTATAGAAATTTAAAAATAATGAACTGCGCAAGGGTGCCTCCAAGTGCAACCCACAGGTACTGACGGTTTGTTTTTTCGTTCCAAATAAATTGGATAATTGATTTGTTGATAGAAGATGACTGAGCGGCAATTGGCGTTTCGGCGGGAGATGGTTGCCCCGGCAATGAAATCGGGAAAGGATTTTCCATGGGATCTTCTGTTTTCATATTCAACTAACAGCGATCGGTTCTTCTATTGCTGGTACGGAATGGCTACCCGTGAACAATGAATATTTTAAGATGCAGAATACCGTTCTTACCCCATCCTTCCATTTTATTTTCTTTCCTTCTTTGTAAGTCCTGCCGTAATAGGAGATGCCCACTTCATAGATTCTGACGCCGGGTACCCGAGCTAACTTTAGCGTTACTTCTGGCTCAAACCCAAACCGCTTTTCTTGGAGTTGTATATTCCGGATAATTTCTGTTTTGATAACTTTATAACCAGTTTCCATATCGGTTAAATTCAGGTTCGAAAAGACATTTGACAAAAATGTGAGCATCCTGTTACCGACAGAGTGCCAAAAGAACAGAATCCGGTGGGCACTTCCCCCCATAAATCGTGATCCGTAGACCACATCCGCGTAACCGCTTACAATGGGCTTCAACAAAGTATTATACTCATTGGGGTCGTATTCCAGGTCAGCATCTTGGATGATGAGGTATTCGCCGGTCGCATACTGTATTCCCGTGTGAATGGCGGCGCCTTTACCCTGATTGGTCTGGTGGTAAATGTATTGTATGTTTTGGGCAGGGTGCATCGAGGCATAATCCGTGATCATCTGTTCTGTTCGGTCGGTGGAGCAATCGTCCACAATGATGATTTCTTTTTCGATGCGATTGCAAATCTTTACATTCCTGATTTTTTCTAATATGGACCCGATCGTCTTTTCTTCATTATAAGCCGGAATGATAATCGAAAGCCTTGTAATAGGGCAATCGACGGGGGGAATTAGCTTTCTGCTATAGATATGACGGTTGTATTTCTTTACTTGATACAATACTTCTGACATGATAATGCTTTATGTAGTGAATAAGGTTTCAATCAGGTGAATTATTTTTCCTATTGGATCGTACCGGGTGTTAATAAAAGTAGATTGATATAACGGAAAATAGTTATGAATTTGGGAGCATAATTTGAGACCGCCCAAAATTGCTGTCCTTTTCAAAATAGTATAACTTATATATTTAAGAAATATACTCATAAATCGTACTTTTTATAGGTTGTTCTGTTATTGCGGATTGTTCTATATTATAGTAATATTTCCCTCAGTCATTAAATGTGTCACTCATACTTATGAAGCGTATCCTTCTGCTTTCCTTAGCTCTATCCTTCTTCTCTTCTAACACTTATGCCCAGTCCAATCGCCACGTGGTATTGATTTCCATCGACGGCCTGCGTCCTGAGATGTACTTGGACACTACCTGGCCATCCCCCAATTTGCGTGAACTGATGAAAAAGGGCAGCTACGCCCTCCATATGAAAAGCGTTTTCCCGTCATATACATATCCCTCTCATGCCAGCATGGTCACAGGAGCTTATCCCGCTACCCACCAGGTTTGCTATAATGCCCCATTTGCTCCTTTAGGAAGTGATGGGAGATGGAATTGGGAAACCAGTAATATCAAAGCCCGGACCATCTGGGATGCGGCTAAAGAGGCAGGTCTCACTTCCGCCATCGTGGAATGGCCGGTGTCCGTGGGCGCACCCGTTACATGGAATCTCCCAGAGATTTGGCCGGTTAAGGACGGGGATGACCGGATTACTGAGTCAAGAAAATATGCAACACCGGGTTTAGTGGATGATATTGAAAAGAATGCAACAGGGTTATTGAGCAGGGAGAATATGAATGAGTCCTATTTTGGCTTCGACGAAAATGCTGGACGTATAGCGGCTTACATCTTTGCAAAATATAAACCCAACCTATTGGCTGTGCATTTTGCTTGTGTGGATGGCGCTGAGCATGGCCAGGGAAGAGAAGGGGACAGCGTCAGACTGGCGGTAGAATCTGCTGACAGGGCAATAGGAGAGGTATTAGAGGCCATTGGAAGATCGGGCTTGCAGGATAGCACGACCATCATTATCGTGGGGGACCATGGTTTTTCAGATTTTCATGAAATTCTGCAGCCCAATGTCTGGTTACGTGAAAACAATCTCTTTCACGCCGGCAATGACTGGGGAATGAAGTTTCAACCAGCCGGTGGGTCTGCGTTTCTTTATCTGGAGCATCCAAGTGACACGACTAGTCTGGCAAAAGTGAGGACAGTCTTAAGTCAGCTTCCAGACTCTCTTCGGTTTAAGTTCAGGATAATCGAAAAGCCCGAACTCGAAAAAATGGGGGCGGATAGGAGTGCGGTGATGGCTTTGGCCACTAATCCGGGAACTATTTTTGGAGGTGGTACGAAAGAGCCTTCTTTATTCCAGTACCCCAAAGGAGGCCACCACGGGTATGATCCGAACCAGCCGGAAATGTATACCGGTTTTATTGCGGCTGGTGCTGGTATAAATAGGGGATTGGTCATTCCAGAGTTAATCGTTGTAGATATTGCTCCGATGGTGATGGCGCTCCTCGGCGTTAAGTTTAATGCGCCGGATGGGAAGCTCGTGCCCGGGCTAATCAAATAGCATACAACACCTCCATCCCAGCCTGATAGCTCCTCTTCCAGCACCAATCGAATTTGGTGAATATCCAACTAATCAGCATCTTACAGTGTAAAATGACTGGAACATGGAAGATAATACTAATCTATTAGTATGCCCTATCAGAGGAAAACTTGGCACTACTTATTTTGCAAAGGATGGATTGACTGTCACAGAAGA
>Ga0302315_10002227_pt1 | contig 18541 bp, 21 predicted proteins | sample III_Palsa_N3_1_FD_200532 | JGI IMG/M metagenome (GOLD analysis project Ga0302315, IMG submission 200532) | Peat permafrost microbial communities from Stordalen Mire near Abisko, Sweden - III_Palsa_N3_1 | ecosystem: Environmental > Terrestrial > Soil > Palsa > Peat permafrost | place: Sweden...
GTGCTGGCTGCAGTATTTATGGAAATCACACACAGGCAAATCCAACTGAAGCATCTGCCGAACCACGGCCTCGGTTTCTTCAGGGTCGGCGTTGCTGTCCACGATGACTTCGCCGTTGATTTCCGAGATCCGTATCGATGAAGTTCTGCCGGAAGGATACTGGTGGATATATTCCAGACTGCTTTCTTCGTCGTTCCACGCGAATGGGGCAAGCCCCCGCCAGCCGTGGGCGCTGGTGGTTTCTGCGAAGGAAAAGTCGTCGGGTGTTTGGATTTTCATGATGTAGGGTGAGTAAGCTTGATTGTTAGCTTAACTGAGCCTACCTCGTAGTGGTTCCCTGCAGCAAGAAGATCATCTTTTAGAAGTGGGCCATGGCACCTAACTGTCGAATCCATCAGCGGAACCGCAATCAAAGTTTACTTTGCCAGTCCTGGGCGGTGTGGTAGAAATTTATAATGTAGACTTTATCATCAATGACTTCGTAAGCAGCAACGTGTCCGTGGCCGCTAGGTTTTCGTTTGATGGTGATGTATCTAATTCCAGGTCTTGTTGGGACTAATTTGCCGGCGAGGTAATTAACCGCAAGGCCATTGGCTTTGCTTTCAAGAAAATCTGTATAACTCTGAGCGTGTTCAGGGTTGTACGTCCTGGCATTCCACTTCCAGATTTCTTCAAGAGTATCAAGCGCATCGCGGGAGAATTTGACGTTTAGCTTGCGTGGTTTGCGAGCCATGCTTTTCGTTTCTGCGCCAGATGTGCGTGGACCTCTTCCGAGGTATATGTCTTCGCGCCAGCTTTGATTTCAGCCGAAATTCTGTCAAGCTCAGAAATGACTTCTGGCGTAAAAAGGTGATCCTGATTGTCGGAATCCGGAGCAATACTGTTAATAAGGAGATCTGACAGAAAAACCTCAGTGCTACCAAAGCCTTCTTGCTTCGCTCGCTCTATGGCGGTTATGTAAGCCTCATCCGGGATATTGATGGTTACTTGGTACATAGCTGACTCCATCTCGCTGCGTTCATTTGCGTGGACTAACGCTAATTTATTATGGTTCCAAGCATCTATGAATTTCAACCTGTTGAAACACTAACCTAGCTGTGGATTAGAGATCTGCATAAATGTTTTCACGAGACGCGTCGACAATCGGACCTGGCTTTGCGATCCTATCGAAGAAATCCTGGGTGCTTTCCCTTACAGCCAATCCCGACGATTCAAAGCATTCGGTGATCACACGTTCTATCAGTTGCTCAACTGTCAAGCCAGCGTGGGCTGCCTCGGCCTGCAACGCAGCTTCGATTTCTCGTGGCAAATTAATAGTTAGGGTCATATTCGTGCTTAGCTTCTGATATTTGGGATAGCGGTGTCGGGATTGCCTGCACTGTCAGACGCAACCCAATAGTGCGCAGGATGGCGTCAACCGTGCGTATTTGGGGGTTTCCACCTTGCTTAAAGCCATCGTAAATTGTCTGGCGTCCGATGCTTGCTTCTTGAGCAGCACCGCGAATTCCGCCCTCCCGCGACAAGGCGATCTCTTTAACCGCGTGTAAAAGACCGTCCAAGCGTCCAGTAGCCGCGTCATCTTCCATCGCTATCGCTAGATACTCAGCCGCAAATCCCGGATCGCGAAGACGTTCGCGTAGATCATTCTCGAATCTCTTTGATGCCATCTTTAACCTCGCGAGAGCTTTCCAACGTTATAGACGCTTCTTCCGGCGGTTCTTTTCTGTCCTATTGTGTATGCTTCAACCTACACTAACATTATACCCATTGTGTACGTTATTCCGTACATGACGGGTGTTGTGTATCAGTTCACCGTTCATGAGAGTGCTCTATCAGGCCCGCAGGACCTCCGGACTAAAGTCCTACGCTGAGCGGCCTTCGGCCACAAAGTCCGCATGCGGACTGCGGAGTTGGTTGTGCTGTTGAGTCCGCCTTGTGCGGACTTAGTGGGCGTCTTCGCCCGTTCAGCGCAGGAATTTATTCCGAAGTGAAGCAAGCGCTTCGAAAAACAGGAATAGTGATCAGTTACGGTGTTGTTCGGCGAACAAAGATCGCCGCGTGCCATGGCCGTTAACGAGGTCTGTACCAGGATCCGTGGGGTTTGTGCGCACTCGGCATGGCCGTCCCCGGCTACGACCATGGCACCCGACGCCAACTCTCAGGCACGTCCCTACGGGCGAGGCAGCCTAAACATCAACACCCGCCACAATCGCCCCAACCTGAGCCATCTTCTCCGAGCTTAACCGCCAACTGCCTGCCGCGGCGTTCGCTTGCACCTGCTCGGGTTTGGTTGCGCCGGAGGTTACGGAGGCTGTGATAGGCTGCGTGAGGAGTCAAGGATAGGCGAGGTCGAGGATTACATTGTATGTAAAGTTAGACGACAGTATTTAGATTGCAGAGTGTGCCGACGAGTCCGCATAAAGCAATCGTTCGAAAAGCGAACACGGTTTGGTACAATGCGACTAACAGATTGCGGTAGGAGCAAATTGGTTAAGCACGACATCAGATTAAGCGGGCCTCAGGCCCGCGGGGCGCGTATATCGTCGCGAGTGCTCGCGGAGCTCACAAAACGGCTTACCGACACGATGACTCGTGTCGTTCGTTTTGCCGCCGATGGCCGCAGCAACCTGCAGCGTTGTCCTGAATGGGTAGTGTCTGCTGTGGAGTTTGATATCGTGGGATTAGCCGAAGGTTCAACCGTCCTCACTATTGAACAAAAGACCCTCGGTGAGGTGGCGCCAACCATATTCAGCCAGTATTCCCTCCCACTCTGGCAAGATAATACACTGCAGCCGAGTATGAGCTCGCTCGACCTGCTTCGACTTACTTTTCAAGACGCCAGCAACAAGAATGTGGAAAGCGACAGGCTAGATCGAAATATCTTAGCATCCATCCACGATTTCGAATCGGTACTGAGCCTGGGCTTCGACGCGATATCGCTACTGCAAGATATCGGTCCGGTGGGTAACGGCGCCCAGGCAACACTAGACCGAAAAGATCTTGAGGCGGTTGAAACGCTTAGACAAGCAGCCCCACCAAACCAGAAAACCATCGTGTCCGGAACTCTCGATGAACTGGCAGGCAGCAGGCGAAGCTTCATAGTTCAGCTCTCTAACTACAAGCAGGTCCGCGGGATATTGCCATCCGGCGATCTGGCAGACTTCGCACGTCTGTTTAACCGGAAGGTGGTAGTGGACGGCGAGGCCGTGTTTAGACCGTCCGGTCAACTCGCCCATGTCGTTGCAAACGCCATTCACGCCGCTACGGATCAGGATGTAGTTTGGGAAACCATCCCGAAGCCTGCTGCAATCTCGGCTGACGCTATTCGAGTACGAAGCCGGCTGGTTCATGAATCGAACCATCTCGCACTAATCCGAGACAAATGGCCTGGCGACGAATCGGAGGAAGACGTACTCCGGGCGTTAGAGGCGATCAGTTAATGGTCGTACCAGCCCCAATCAGATACATTCTAGACACAAACATTATCGTACACTAAATTAGGGGCGGAGACCTCGCATCAAGGCTGGAGGCCGCGTACGGCCTATCAACTTTGCCGCTAACCCCAATCGTAAGCGTCGTCAGTGAAGGTGAGATAAGGTCGCTTGCGGCTCAGTTCAATTGGGGGGCCTGAGAAGCTAAGAAAGCTGAACACCCAGATTGCTCGCCTAGTAGTTGTGCAGCTCGACTTGACCGGCCTAACGGACGCCTACGCCCAAATCGACAATTACAGTAGATCATTAGGCGGGCGGGAAATGGGCCAGAACGACATGTGGATAGCAGCAACTGCACACGTGTCTGGGGCTCATCTTCTCACTACCGACAAAGATTTCGATCACTTAGACCCATCCTTCCAGTCTCCCAGTGCTCGTGCCTATTTGACCCGCGATTGGGTTGAACCAAGTACGAGAAACTGACTACTCAGCCAGGATCGCGGAGGCAGGAAGATCATCAGGGCGGTTCCTTCTGTGTAGATACTTGCCTGAGGGCAATGTTCAGGAGTTCGATATCCCGAAATGGGCAACACTGCCCGATTGCACGCCCTCTTTGGGCATTCCAAGTTAGCATATTCCTAGGGACATAGTGCGTTATCGATTGGTCGCAGGACGGGCTGCAATCGAACTGGCGTCAGGGCGCCAACTCTCAGGCACGCCCCTACGGGCGGGGAGCGTCGGGCTAAACATCAACCCCCGCCACAATACCCTCAACCTGCGCCATTTCCTCCGAGCTTAGCCTCCAGCTACCCGACGCCGCATTCGCCTGCGCCTGCTCTGGCTTAGTCGCGCCGGAGATTACGGATGCTGTGACGGGCTGCGTCAGCAGCCAGGCGTATGCCAGGTCCAGGATCGAGTGGTCGCGCTGCTGAGCGAAGGCGATTAGTTTTTCGACGGCGTCCAGGTTCGCGTCGGTGAGCCATCCGCTAAAATGTCCGTCGGGGCCGATCCGTGTGCCGGTGGGGAGCGGTTGGTTTTTGCGGTACTTGCCGGTGAGCAGTCCGTTTGCGAGGGGGAAGTAGGGCAATAGCGCAACGCCTTCGCGGGCGGCTTCTTCGATAGCTTGCGTTTCGGCGCTGCGGTGGAGGATGCTGTAGTGGTTCTGGACGCTTACGAAGTGTGCGGCTCCTGGGGCAACTGCGGCTTTGGCTGCTATGAGTTGTTCGGCGGAGAAGTTCGAGCAGCCTATCTCACGCACTTTGCCGGCGGCGACGAGTTCGTTGAGAGCTCCCAGCGTGTCGGCGATGGGAACGGAAGCGTCCGGCTTGTGGAGCTGGTATAGGTCGATTCGGTCGGTGCCGAGGCGGTGCAGGCTGTCTTCAACGGCGGTGCGGATATATTCGGGCGATGCTCCCGTCTTTCCCGGCGCGACGTCGTGTCCAAATTTCGTCGCGATAATCGCCTCGTCGCGGCGGCTCTTAAGCGCCTGTCCAAGGAACTCCTCGCTCTTTGTTCCGCCATAAACGTCCGCAGTATCGAAGAAGTTGATGCCCGCGTCGAGGGCAGCGTGGATAACGGCCTCGCTTGCGGCCGCATCGATACGCCCGCCGAAGTTATTGCAGCCTAGCCCTATCACGGTGACGTCGAGCGAGCCTATTTTGCGCGTTTCCAGCGGGTTACCAGTATTAGCCATAACGAAGTTTTCCTTTGATGCCAAGTTTTTGATTATGGTGAGTATACCGTCATTCGATGGTCATAAACCTGACTGCGTCTGGGGATGAAACGCACTGTAACGCGTTACATCGCGTTCGTAACGCCCACAGAATAGAATAGAATAGAATAGATTAGATCAGAATAGAATTTTTAAGAAAGAGTTCGGAAGGAGCGCGCCTGACGGCGCTAACTCTCCGCCTCTTTTAATAAAATTCGTAAAACCATCGGTCGAGGAAATACGGACATACTTCAAGCACATGCGTTATGACGATGGGGCCGAGGCGTTTTTCGATTACTGGGAGATCTTTGGGTGGAAGAGCAAGCGGCGCGAGGTGTGCGACTGGCGTGCGGCGGTGCGTCACTGGAACCGGATGGAGCGCAAGTTTGCGGGTGGGTACAAGCCGGCGTGGTCTAAATCGAGCTCAGATGGGCTGCCTGAGGTGTTGTTTAAGCCGCATACTCCCAAGGTTCGGGCTGTGCCTGCAGGGTGGCTGGAAAGTGAGCCTTAAGTAGGGAACGAGGTGAGTAAACTGCTACAATAATCGCTATGAACAAACGAGTTGTCGACCTCATCGTGGAAAAACGCGAAGGCGCAGAGCACACCAAAGAAGAAATCGGCCAACTTGTGGCTGGATATGTTTCCGGATCCGTGGCCGACTATCAGATGAGCGCCTGGCTGATGGCTGTTATGTTTCAGGGCCTTTCGGACAACGAGACGCTGTATCTTACGCAGGCCATGGTGCAATCGGGCACGGTGTTCGACTGGAGCGATGTTCCCGGACCCTTTGTGGACAAGCACAGCACGGGCGGGGTAGGGGATAAAACGAGCCTGGCTGTGGTTCCGCTGCTTGCGGCGAATGGGATCCATGTCGCGAAGCTCTCCGGGCGCGGGCTGGGGAATACGGGAGGCACGCTGGATAAGCTGGATTCCATTCCGGGTTATCAGTCCGGACTGTCCGTGGAAGCCATCAAGAAGCAAATAAAGGCTGTGGGGGCGTGCCTCTGCGCACAGACGGAGGAATTGGTGCCCGCGGACAAAAAACTCTACGCTCTTAGGGACGCTTCCGGGACCGTGCAGTCTATCCCGCTCATTGCGGCGAGCATCATGAGTAAGAAGATCGCCATGGGTTGCAAGGCGATTGTGCTCGACGTTAAGGTGGGCTCCGGCGCTTTGATGACCACCTATGAAGGCTCCCGGCAGCTCGCGGAGGCAATGCTTCGGATTGGGGAGGGATTCGGACGGGATTTAGTCATCGTTCTTACGGATATGGATACTCCGCTTGGGAAGGCCGTTGGGAACCGCCTTGAAGTTCAGGAAACTATAGAGCTTTTGCAGGGCGATCCCGCTGTCGATGCCCGTCTTAATGCCGTTGTCACCGATCTTACGGTGGCTGGACTGCTCGTAACCCAGGTCTGCAAGGACCGCGAGGAAGCGGCGGACAGAGTCAGAGAAACCATAACCAGCGGCCGGGCCTGGGCAAAATTCGAGGAGATTATTGCCGCGCAGGGAGGATCATTGGAACGCTTCAATGCGCATAACGTGGAGCCTAACGGGTCCGTGACAGCGCCGCACGATGGCTACGTAGCGTCGATTCGCGCCGATGTCGTTGGGCTTTCCGCAATGCGTCTTGGGGCCGGAAGAGACAAGAAAGAAGACACCATCGATTTGGACGCCGGCATTACCATCAACGTGCCGCTGGGCAAGTACGTACGAAAGGGCGATGTTCTGGCGGAGTTGTACTCGTCTTCGGAAAAGAAGTCGGATAGTGTCGCTCAAAGTCTACTTGAGGCATGGACAATCTCAGAAGAAGAGCCTGGATTGAGGGGCGTAGTGATCGATTCGATGCGAAGCCACGGGGTTAGCGTTTAGGAACGAGTTTAAGCTGGTGTTTGGGATTAAATGACTTATCGCAGACACCGCAGGACGACTTGATCAGCCGCTTGTTTCGGTAGAACGTCCGCCCGCATGTTGGGCAGGCGTAGGTGTACTTGTGCGGCGTCCTGGGCTGGCTCTTGGGCCGCTGTGCATAACGCTGGGTGGCTCCTATGCGCAGCGCAATTTCCCAGAACTGTTTCGAGTGATTGGGATGCACGATGTGCGCGACTTCGTGACGAAACGTGTTGAGCGCCTCCTGGTAGCCGTGGTCTAGGTAGGCCTGCCAGCTTACGACGATTTTGTGGTCTTTAGGCCGGTAGTATCCGCCGTAGGCTTTGCGCCGGGAGACGGATAGGGTGGGCTTCTTTAATTTTCTGTCGAAATAAGTTTCGTTGAGCCGGTGGAATTCTTCGATCAGAAGAGCATTTAGTTGTTCCGGGGTGCTGATGTTTAGCGCGACAGACTGATCTTTTTCTGCGGAATCTGGGGCGTCGAATTGTAGTGCCGTTTGCATAGGTGACTGGGGAGATTATACTCCAAAGCCATGCGTCCAAAGCAAAAATGGGCGGCATCTAAAGGAATATCCAGACAGCCTGGCGACGTGGCGTTACGTATTTTTGTTCGTTGTGGAGTAAATCATTATAAAACGCATTATTATCTACTGTGTCGCAGTCCTATTGTTTCTAACGGGCGCTACCATCATATTGCTTTGGCGATTTGACACCGTCACTATTCTGCATAAGTTCAACGGTATGGACAACCTCGGCAACGGTCCTTATGGACTCGTACAGGGCACTGACGGCGCCTTCTACGGTACTACCGAAGAAGGCGGTGGTTATGACCGCGGCACTATCTTCAAGGTGTCTCCAACTGGAATGTTGACTAGCCTGCACGGGTTCATCAGTGGGCAGGAAGGCGACCGTCCTTATGGATTGATCGAAGGCCGCGACCACAACTTTTATGGGGTCACAGAGCATTGGGACAGTAACGGCTCTGACTCCCTGGGAGGCATGGATTCTTCCTGGAACGAGTTTGGTACCGTCTTTAAGATGACTCCAGCAGGGGCGCTAACCACACTGCACACCTTCAACAATAAAGATGGCGACAGACCGGCAGCGCGTCTCGTGCAGGGCCGCGATGGGAACTTATATGGCAGTACCACTGGCGACGGTGCAAAAGACGAGAGCACGATCTTCAGGATAACGACGTCGGGTGTGCTGACTACGCTGTATAGGTTCCCAAATAGTCAGACGATACGGGGCTTAGGCTGGAGTCACGCCGACCTTGGTCCACAATCCGCGCTGACCGAAGGAAGCGACGGCACATTCTTCGGTACGACCAAAATAGGTGGCTCGGACGGCGGTTGCGGCACCGTCTTCGAGATCACATCCAAGGGCGTGCTGACCACGCTGCATTCGTTCGGCTTCGACAACAATGGCTGGTATCCTGGCGCAGGCCTTATTCGGGCTCATAACGGTGACTTTTACGGTACGACGGAAACCACTATCTTTAAGATCACTCCGTCGGGTGTGTTTACCAGACTGTATACATGCAAGTTGGGTCAAGACCGGGGCACAGAATTGGACGGATTGATTCAGGCTCGCGACGGCAGTTTTTACGGCACATCAGAGAAGGGGGGAGCAAATCAGCACGGCACGATTTTTAAGATTACGGCGGACGGAAATTTAACTACCCTGTATTCGTTCGGCCCGGACGATGATATTGGGCCCTATACTCTGATTCAGGCGAGCGACGGCAGTATTTACGGCACCTCCTTTGGAGAAAGAGGTGATGGTACTATTTTCAAAGTCACATCGTCGAACTGGTTGACCAGGCTGATGGCGTATCGGATCTGGGAGTAGGAAAGACTCCTCATCTCAATCTTCTCCCACATCGGAATTGGGAGAAGAGGCCGGAATCGGATGAGGCCCAGGCACCTGGTTTCCTCTTATGAATCTGAAATCTTGCCTTGACTTCTCCCTTTGCGGAAAGATACAATGAGGTTGAAATTAACATTTTCGTCATAAATTTAAATAGACGACAGGCATAGGAACTGCAATGGCGCGATTCAAAACATTACTTCTCTTCGGTGCGCCTGGCAGCGGCAAGGGGACTCAGGGCAAGATTTTGGGAGATATTCCGGGATTTGTCCATGTGGCTTGCGGTGAGGTCTTCAGGAACCTTCGGGTTGGGTCTCCACTTGGCTCTGTATTTCTTGAATACAGCAGCCGCGGCTCGCTCGTTCCCGATGCGTTTACGGTTAAGCTTTGGCGGGAATACATCGACGGCCTCGTGGTTTCGGGGCGCTTCGATCCCAAGTCGGATGTCTTAATCCTCGACGGTATTCCGCGCAATGCGGCTCAAGCCAGGCTGATGGAGGAGCACATCAACGTGCTGCGCCTCTATTATCTGGACTGTCTGGACAAAGACCTGATGGCCCTTCGCCTGAAGCGACGCGCCCTGCATGAGAACCGTTTGGATGATGCGTCCGATGCAGTTATCAAGAACCGGCTGTATGTCTATGAAGCGGAAACACAGCCTGTTTTGAACTATTACCCGGAAAACAAGGTGCGGCGCATCGATTCGGGACGCCAGCCTTTGGAAGTCCTGGGAGACATCATCGCCGATATGCAGACGGTGGGATAAAGGGCAATTTCGGGTATAATAAACCAAATGGGGGCGATAGGTTTCGACCGAGAGATTGATCCCCTAGTCGGCAAGCCGAGGCGCCGCTGGCCTCGTTAAAAGCGGCAAAAAAAACAAACGCGAACAACACTAAATTCGCCACAGCACGTACGTCTTCGTACGCGCTGGCTGCCTAACCCTTAACCAGTTAGCCAGTTAAGCGTCGCTTTTTAGCGGCCCGTCCCGCCTTCTCTCGCCCGCCGAGAGGGACCGGGGCGTTACCCACGCGGGCTAACGTTTCATCATCGTATCCTGGTTGAAACGGACATTAAAGGGATCTCGCGCAGCTGACAGCCCGCCCGTAGGCGGTCGAAGCGCTAAAAATAAACTGCGGGATATGCTTGTAGATGGCTGGGCTATCGCTACTTGGGACGAGGGTTCAACTCCCTCCGCCTCCACCAAATCAAACGAACCGGGCTTGCGTTAACCACCGCAGGCCCGGTTCGCTGCTTCTCAGCAGTTGACGAAATACTTTTCCTATGATACAATGAGCGTTAAATCGATACTGTAACTGGTCGCGTGCTCTTGCCGTAATGGAGGGAACAAGCCGTTGACGATGTCATTAAAGTATCCGCCGGGGAGTAGGTTTAGCGTGCGTAGGTCCATTGTCCCCTTTATTTCCCTGCTATCATTTTGCGCTCTACCCCTCGCTGCCGTCGCTGCGTCCGCACCGGCGAAACCTTCCGCAGTCCCGCAGATTATCTACAACGGGAATCCTGTGACCTTTATCGTGCCTCCCTATGTGGGCGCCGATGGGGAACTGTACGCTCCTGTAGATTTCTTCAAGCTTATTGGCGCGAGCTACTCGCCCAACGCCATGTCTCAGACCGTCCTGGTCATCCTTTCCAACGGCCACCGCGCGGTGGGTAAGTACACCAATGTAGACGGGCGCTGCTGTGTGGCTATCGGCCCCATGGCGGAATCGCTGGGCGGCAAAGCCCAGTGGGATCCTGTCGCCAAAAAGATTACGGTCTTGGGCAAACTCGTGTCCGTCAAGGATGCCAACGGCAAGCTTGATGTCGAATCTTCCTTCCCAACCACCTGCCAGATCGGTCATCTCGACAATCCACCGCGCATTTACATGGACATCGCAAACACCGATGTCGCCACCCGTTCGGCGCTTATCGACAATTTAGCCGGAAAGTCTGTGACGATCCGCACCGGCCAGGTAAGTCCGTCGGTCACCCGCATTGTCGTGGACCTGAAGCAGGACGCTGCCTGCAAGCTGATTACAACGTCGCAGACGGATCATATGGAAGTGGCGCTCAGCGATGTGGCGAATACAGATCCTCCCGTACCGACAGGCACGCAAGTCGCCCAGTTGCCCGTCAAAAGCGGCCTGAAACCGGGCATGCTTCTCCATGGTTCGGGATCTTCGATCGTTGCGCCGGCGCAGGTGAACCCACAGGGGGCCGATGGTTCCCCGGCTACAGTAGGTCTCACACCCGCCAATCCTGCGCAGCCCGCGCCCGCGTCCGATTTTAAGGTGACCGGAGTGAGCTTCGACGGCGACGATCCCTCCCACTTCCTGATTACCGTGTCGACCACCGGTACTGCGCCGATTAAGACCACATCGCTCGGTCTGCCTACGCCACGCCTTGCCTTCGATCTGCCGGGCGCGGCTCTGGATGAAGCCGTCAACAAATTTATGCCGGTCAACGAGTCCGTGATCAAGGACATCCGCACCGGGATCGTTCAGCAGGGTTCTCAGACCTTCGCTCGCGTTGTTGTGGACCTCGGCCAGATGCTCGGCTACGTGGTGACATCTCGTCCGGATCCCTTAGGAACCACCTACCTTATCGACCTCGACCGCAGCGGAACGCCACAGGCCCCCCAAAACCCACTGCGTCCTAACGACCTGACCGGACAGATCGTAGTGATCGATCCTGGCCATGGAGCCGACGACTCCGGCGCTGTGGGAATCAATGGTCTGCGCGAGAAGGACTTGACACTCTCGATCGGCAAGAAGCTTCGTGATGTGCTCACTGCTGCCGGAGCCACCGTGCATATGACGCGTGATACGGATGTCAAACCGTCTGTAGGCGAGCGTCCCATGATGGCCATCGCCTGGCACGCCAACTACTTTATCAGCGTCCACTGTGACGAAAGCGGTCCTACCGACTCCCACTCCGGAACAACCGTCTACTTCCACGCTCAAAACGCCATCTGCAAGCGGCTGGCCCAAGATATTTCAGGACGGGTGGGGGAAGTTTCCGGAATCCCGGCGCTTGGGGTAAAATCCGACACCATTCGCTTCCAGACAGGGTTTGGAGTGCTGCGCGGCAGCCCCATGCCGGCAGTCCTTGTGGAATGCGGGTATGTTAATGATGTGGCCGACGCCGCCAAGTTAGTCGACGACACTACACAGCAGAAAATTGCGCAAGGGATAGCAGCAGGTCTGCGCGACTTCGTCGCCGATCAAACCACACACCAGGCTGCAAGCAGCAATTAACGCGGTAACAATTCAGTATTCCTGTTATGTCGAAGCGCTTGCTTCGCTCCGGAATAAATTCCTGCGCTGAACGGGCGAAGACGCCCACAAAGTCCGCACAAGGCGGACTCCACGCAGAAACACGCTTGCAGTCCGCTCGCGGACTTCGTGGCCGAAGGCCGCTCAGAGCAGGACTTTAGTCCGGAGGTTCTGAGAGCTTAATAGATGGCTCTCTTTGGTCTTACTTACGTGCGTTGCCCAGTGAATAAAAAAACAATGAATGTACGCTTCAAGAACGTATCTCGTAACACTACGATTTCGTTAATGGCCACTGTCGGCCTTTCTCTGTTATTCGCCGGATGCTCCCCGAAGGACAATGGCGGCGATACCACAACTCCACCCATGGCGCCTCCCGGCGTTTCGAGTCAGACGAACAACAACCCCAATCCGTCGCCGGTAAAGATCGCCGTCTACATACCCATGGGAGACGCGACCGATACCAAGGACGTGCTCATGCACCCGGTTTCCGATGCCACGGCAGACAGTCCAGCGAAGTCGGCAATAGTCGCGCTTACGGCCGATCAGGATTCCGGATTTCCGACGGGCACCCATTTGCTCAGCATCAAACTCAAGGATGCCGTGGCCACTGTCGACTTCAACCAGGTCCCCGTAGATTTAAACGGCGGTGAAGGCAATCAACAGAAGGCGCTGAATTCCATCCTTATGACGCTTGGGCAGTTCGAATCGATCAGCTCCGTCCAGATCCTCGTAAACGGCAGTCCCGTGAAAGAAGGCCCTCAGTTTCCCATGGATGCTCCGCTCGATGTTATTCGACCAGGCCAGGACCAACAGGCGCAAGCCCCGGAGGCCAAGAGTACGGTTGAATGAGTCAGGAACGCGGTTGAATGTTGAGGACGGGCGCGCGCGCCGAATAGGCCTGCTGGACTCCGGGGTAGGCGGACTGAGTGTCCTTAGAGAAGTCTACCGCCAGCTTCCTGCAGTTTCGGTAAGTTACATTGGAGATACGGCAAACGTCCCTTACGGCGAGAAGCCAATCCCAGTTTTGCGTGAACTCGCCCTTCGGCTGACGGCCGAACTGGTGAGCTCAGGCGTTTCCGCGGTCATTATGGCAAGCGGCACGTCCACCGTGGCCGGCCTGGAACCGGCACGCGAACTTTTCCCAAACATCCCCATTTTTGGTGTCATCGAACCCGGCGCAAAAGCTGCGCTGGCCCACACGCGCGGGCCCATTGGTGTCATGGCCACGACGGCGACGGTGAACAGCCTTGCCTACACCCATTCCGTGCGGCATATAGATCCGTCGCGTAAAGTGTTTGAAGTTGCCTGTCCGCGTTTCGTGCCGCTTGTGGAGTCTGGCCGGGCAAACTCGGAAGACGCGGTCGACGCCTGTATGGAGTATCTGGAATCCCTGGTGCATCATCGGGTAAGCGCAGTTATCCTGGGATGCACGCACTTTCCTTTTCTACTACAGTCGCTGGCTGAAGCCCTGAAGCGCATGGGAACCGAAAACGCCCCGATTTTCGTAGATCCGGCCGTGGATGCCGTGGCGGATGCGGCAGCTGCGCTGGGGATTGATGTGTCTAAGAGGACTCCGGTTGGGCGTACGGATTTCTTTTGTACGGGCAATCCTGTACTGTTTGCCGAGAATGCTTCACTGCTGCTGGGGACGCCGGTGAAAGACGTGGCGTTTCTGGATTTGCCGGTCGGGGTGCATGTGTAGTGGGCTTTTGGGGAAGGAGCCGACCTCCCCTAACCCCTCCGATTCTCGGCAGGGGGACCGGATTGCGCTCCGCTCCTTATTGCTAGCCCGTCTATAATTGTGAGGTTTCCGAGAAAGAGCCCAGGGCTGTTCATGTCCCCCTGCCGCGTAGCGGAGGGGCTAGGGGAGGTCGGCTCCTAATTTCTTCTCTTCTTTCTCTAAACCAACAAAAACCTTTCCCAATCCCAAAAACTAACGCTGGAGACATCTACCCAATGCCAAGAATTGACGCCCGTGCGAACAACGAGCTTCGCCCAACCACTATCACCCGGGGAATCTCTCCCTACGCAGAAGGCTCCTGCATCATTCAGGTGGGCAACACTAAAGTCCACTGCACGGCCAGTGTGGAAGACCGTGTTCCTCCCTTCCTGAAGGGACAGGGCAAGGGCTGGCTTACGGCCGAATACGCCATGCTGCCGCGCGCAACCCATACCCGGTCGAACAGAGACACCGCGAAGCCCAACGGTCGGAGCGTCGAAATACAACGACTCATCGGGCGCTCGCTGCGGTCCGCTATCGATCTGACGGCTCTTGGGGAGCGCACCATAACGCTGGACTGTGACGTCCTCCAGGCGGACGGCGGGACCCGCACCGCGTCCATCACAGGAGCGTTTGTCGCCCTCTACGAGGCCATCCAGTGGATGCGCAACAAAGAGATGCTCAAAGAATCCCCAATCATCGAATGGGTCGCCGCAGTTTCGGTCGGTATTGTCGATGACGAAGGCCGGCTGGATCTGGCCTACGAGGAAGATTCCCGTGCCGAAGTGGATATGAACGTGGTTATGACCGCGTCGGGCAAGTTCATCGAAGTGCAGGGGACTGCCGAAGGCCTCCCGTTCGAGCGCGCGCGACTGGATGCCCTGCTTGACCTTGGACAGCACGGAATCGCTCAACTGAACGCACTTCAAAGAGAGGCCCTGAAAGACACTCCGCTTAAGAAACCGGAGTGGCACCAGGATAAATAAATGCCATTAGTTCTTGCATCGACAAATAAAGGCAAGTTGAAGGAGTTTGACGAACTTTGTTTGACTACCTTCAGCCCTCAGCGTCTGGTTGTTCTTCCTATTACTCAGTTCTCCGAGCGGTTTAGTGTCGAGGAAACGGGGAACACATTTGCCGAGAATGCCCGTATTAAGGCGGAAGCGGCCATGGAGATTTCGGGATTGCCAAGTCTTGGGGACGATTCCGGGTTGTGCGTGGATGCGCTGAACGGAGAGCCGGGGATACGGTCCGCGCGGTGGCTTGGGGATTTGGCGACGGATCAAGATAGGAACCTCGGTCTTATAGAGCGCTTAAAGGATGTTGCTGGTCCGTCCAGAACGGCCCATTTCGAATGCACGCTCTGCGTAGCGTTTCCAGACGGATCCCTCGTTTGGGGCGTGGGGCGCTGCCAGGGGCAAATCACTTTCGAGGAAGCCGGCAGCGATGGTTTCGGATACGATCCGGTCTTTTGGCTACCCGAACTCAATGCCACTATGGCTCAGTTAACCCTCCAGCAAAAGAATCAAATCAGCCATAGAACAAAGGCCATGCAGGCCCTGAAAGGGAACATAATTTCCCGACAATATGTCTATTTGGAAGAGGCGAATTCCAGTGCCAAAAAATTAATTTAAAAAAGTTTATGTTTGAGTGCTAAACCTGTTTCAACTGTTTAAGAAGCGGGTACGTTGTATAACAATGAGATAGCCAGATTAATCGTCTGCCTATCTCACATGGAGTTCTTAATCAGAATATGGCTCTTAACCCTTTCGCATCTGTTGCGGTGATAATCTTTGTGTTTCTTTTCGGTGTAATTACTGTAACGTTGCTTGGCGTAGTAGCCTACTCTTTATTAAAGATGCAACAGCAAGTAGATCGATTGACCACGCTTGCTGAACCATTGGCGAATAAAGTCAGCACTACCCTGGATGAGGTCCAAAGAGTTACAGTAACCGTGGGAGACCGTGCCGATACAATACTGGAGCGAAGTGAACATTTAACCGATCACGTTGCAACAAGGATCGAGCAAACTTCCAGCATAATTCAATCGAGCGTAACGTCTCCGCTTATTAAGGTGTCAAGCCTGGTGAACGGAATTATTGCGGCACTTTCTTCGTATCAACGTTCAAGTGCAGCTGGTTCAAAAAAGTAACTCAAGACACACTCTAGGAGATAATACGATGGCTGATAATGATAATGGACAGGGAAGCGGCTTCATAGCCGGTCTTCTGGTTGGGGGTGTGATCGGCGCATTAATTGCGATCTTGTTCGCTCCGAACCGGGGAGAAGACACTCGCGATCTCATTCTTCAAAAGAAGGACGAGTACGCGGAAATTGCAAAGTTGAAGGCGGTTGAGCTCAAAGAAGCTGCTAAATCGCGCGCAGAAGATCTCTCAGGACGAGCCACCGACGTCGCCGAAAGCGTCAAGGCCCGTACTGCGGAAGTTACAGACACAGTCAAGGCAAAGGCCGAAGTCGTCACCGATACGGTCAAGGCAAAGGCCAACGATTTAACGGATACCGTTAAGTCCACGGCATCGGATCTATCGGACAAAGCATCGGACACATTGGCTGCGGCTAAGGATAATGCCAAGTCGCTTGCAGAAAACGCAAAGACGCTGCTAAACCAGCATAAGCAGGCGGCCGAGGACGCCATCGAGGCCGGTAAACAGGCCTACAATGACAAACAACAAGAATTGACGTCCGTCTTAGACGGAAATCAAGAAAACGCATGAACCAGGATATTTCGGCCCTGTTCAGCGACGACCAACTCTCACATTAAGAAGTACGTAGGAGGATACAGGATGTCGAAACCAGGACCTATTGCAGGGTCTGAAGGAGCTAGGAAGATTGCGGAGGCCCACCGTGGCTCCCACGATCATGATAAAGAGGGTGGGTTCGCCGCAAATCCGGATCTTGCTCGCGAGGCTGGAAAAAAGGGCGGAGAAACCGTCAAGAACCGCTACGGACCCTCATTCTATCAGAACATTGGTAAGAAGGGCGGAGAAACCGTCAAGAGAGAGCGCGGAGCCTCGTTCTATGCTGAAATAGGACGAAAAGGCGGAGAAATGCGTGGACAGCGTGCATCGACCGTAGATGCCGCCGCGAGCGACACCCCCGCCGTAACTTCGGACGCTGTGAAGAAGCGCGCACCACGCGCACCGAAAAAAACTACATAGGACAAGAATTAGAAAGCCCGCAGATTGATCTGCGGGCTTTTTCCTTGTGTGCGGTTCTATCGGGGGAATAACCTTACGAAGAAGAGCATAGGGTTACGAACAACGGGGCCTGTCCGTCTCCTGCCTCTTCTCCCCATCCTGTGGGAGAAGATTGAGATGAGGGGTCCTTCTGGAGGATTCGCAACGCAGTGCGCAAGGTAACCCCCGACCCCCTCACCCAACCCTCTCCCACCATCAGAATGGGGGAGAGGAGAGGATAGACGCTGCCTCGTCCACCCACGTTTACATAAATATGGTTGGCACGAAGCCTACCTACGATTTCCTTACCGCAATAGCCTCGATCTCCACCCGAACATCCAACGGCAGCCTGGCAACCTCGACCGTAGATCTAGCCGGCTTCACCCCAGTAAAATAAGCCCCATAAATCGGATTAAGCTCAGCAAAGTCATTCAGATCCTTCAAAAAGACCGTGGTTTTAACCACATCGTCCAAACCCAACCCCGCGGCTTTGAGCAGAGACGCCAGGTTTCGCAGACACTGTCTCACCTGTTCTTCAAACGGGCCTTCAACCACCCGGCTTGTTGCGGGGTCGAGAGGAATTTGTCCAGAGACAAACAGCCAATCTCCAACCTGTACGGCTGGAGTATAAGGGGCGCCCTGTACGGGGCCTGATTCGCCGACGATCGCCTTCTTTTCCATGGTTACCTCACGCTACGCTCGCACTATTGATAATTATAGATGCGTTAATCCTTCTGCATTATGTCTCTCGCCCGGGCAATTGTCAAATCTATGCTATAATATCGGCTAATCTGTCTCACAATTTAAAATCTTACGCATGATCATTACACAAACCCCCCTTCGGATTTCTTTTGCCGGCGGCGGCACCGACATCTCTGATTATTACAACATAGACGGCGGCGCAGTCATTTCCACGTCGATCGACCAGTACATCTACGTGGTCATCAAGGAACGATTCGACCAAAAGATCCGTGTTGGGTATACCAGAACAGAGATGGTGGACAGCGTCGACAAGATCGAGCACGAGCTGGTGCGGGAGTGCCTGAAGCTTACGGGGATTACGAACGGCGTTGAGATCGCGACCATGTCGGATATCCCATCCGAGGGAAGCGGCCTGGGATCGTCGAGCACGGTCACTGTAGGGCTGCTGCTTGCCATGCACACTTATAAGGGCGAGCTCGTTACAGCGCACACTCTGGCCGAAGAGGCCTGCCATGTTGAGATTGAAATCCTGAAGAAGCCCATTGGCAAGCAGGACCAATATATCGCGGCGTTTGGCGGACTGCGGAAGATCGACTTTAATGCCGACGAGACCGTCGATCCACGATCCGTCGCCATTTCTGAGGAGCAGAGACGGCACTTTGGCGACAAACTGATGCTATTCTTTACGGGAATAACCCGGTCCGCGGATGGGATTTTGACCGAGCAAAAGACCAATATTCCCGACCG
>Ga0302315_10002229_pt1 | contig 18538 bp, 13 predicted proteins | sample III_Palsa_N3_1_FD_200532 | JGI IMG/M metagenome (GOLD analysis project Ga0302315, IMG submission 200532) | Peat permafrost microbial communities from Stordalen Mire near Abisko, Sweden - III_Palsa_N3_1 | ecosystem: Environmental > Terrestrial > Soil > Palsa > Peat permafrost | place: Sweden...
AGCTGCGGCTCCGGGACGTATGTAGCGGAGGGCCTGCGGGCGGGCGTGCAGACGAAGGAGAAGAAACAGGCGAAGGTCCGGCTATCGCGGTTTGGGCAGGCGGCGGCCGATGTGGTGGGGGAAGTGGACTCTCCAGGGCGGCGAGCTTCGCCGAAGATGCGGTATGACTTTGCGTATGGGCGCAGCGATATTGCAACGTTTCCGTTTGCGATGTGGCGACGGATATTGATGCGACATGCGCGGATGGCGCCGGTGCGGGAGTTCGACTATGGGCCGGCGAGCGGAAGTATGGAGCTGCGCGAGGCGATCTGTGCGCATCTGCGGAGATCGCGCGGAGTAGTGTGCGAGCCAGCAGAGGTGATCGTGGTGAATGGGTCGCAGCAGGCGCTGGACCTTATTGCACGAGTGTTGGTGGAGCGCGGCGATCGCGTGGCGATTGAAGACCCGCACTATGACGGCATGCGCGAGGTGTTGCGGGCCGCGGGCGCGCAGTTGGTGCCGGTGGCGGTGGACCGCGATGGAATCGATCCGGCGAAGCTGCCGGAGAATGCGGGGCTGGTGTTTGTCACGCCGTCACACCAGTTTCCGACGGGAGCGATCTTGCCGCTGGCGCGCCGGCTGGCGTTGCTGGCATGGGCGCGGCGCAAGAATGCCGTAATTGTCGAGAACGATCATGATGGGGAGTTTCATTATGAAGGGCGGCCGGTGGAGTCGATGCAGGGACTGGATAGCGAGGGGCGAATCGTTTATATCGGGACGTTTTCGCGGACGATTTTTCCGGCCTTGCGGATCGGCTATTTGATTGCGCCGAAGTCGCTGGCACCGGCGTTTCGGGCCACCAAGTGGTTGAACGATTTGCACTCCGCGTCATTGGAGCAGCAGACGCTGGCGGAGTTTATCCGCTGCGGCATGTATGAGCGGTATCTGCGGCGATTGCGGCGTAAGAATTCAGGGCGGCGTGAGGCTTTATTGGAGGCGATAGAGCGGCATCTGGGAGGGCGGGTGGAGGTGACGGGTGAGGGGTCTGGGGCGCATGTGGTGTTATGGCCGAAGCGGCGGATTGCGGAAAAGACGATTGTGGCGCAGGCGGCGGCGAAGGGCGTGGGAGTTTATGGGGTGGGGCACTGTTTTTTGACGCGGCCTTCGCGGGTGGGGGTGGTGCTGGGTTACTCGCGGATGAATGAGCGGGAGATTCGGGAGGGGATACGGCTACTCGGCGAGGTGCTTTGAGTCCGCACCCCAGGTAAAGGCTCCGGGCTGGGGGAGACCGATGTGCTGGAGGACGCGGGCGACGTAGTTGCGGGCGATGTCGTCGATGGTCTGAGGGTGGTTGTAGAAGGTGGGGATGAGGGGGAAGATGGTGGCTCCTGCTTCGGTGGCGGCGGCCATGTTGCGGATATGGATGAGGTTGAAGGGGGTCTCGCGGACGCAGAGGATGAGGGTGCGGTGTTCCTTGAGGCAAACGTCGGCGGCGCGCTCGATGAGGTTTTGGGCGAGGCCGTGACTGATGCCGGCGAGGGTGCCCATGGAGCAGGGCAGCACGATCATGCCGTCGCAGGGGTAAGAGCCGCTGGCGATGGGAGCGCCGACGTCTTCGTGGGCGAGTTGCGTGATCTTGGAGGAGCTTTGGCCGAGCAGCTTTTCCACAAGGGAGTTGCGGCCGCTGATGGCGGACTCCTCCGCGAGGACGCGGAGAGCGCTGGGGCTGACGACGAGGTGGATGCGGGAGACACGGGGGTCTGCGTCGAGGGCGCGAAGCATTTCGCGGGCGAAGAGGACGCCGCTGGCCCCGGTGATGGCGAGGGTGAGATTTTTTTCGTTGCTGGCTGCAAGTTGCATCTAAGGAGATTATCGCGCAAAGATTTCGCGCGTTTTTAACGCGACATTTTGCGGGAAGATGTCGTTTAATGGAGTAAGTGGTGGTGTGCTCCTGAAAGACGCGGCGCAGGACAGGGGCTGAACAGCGGCGACGTTTCAAGGGAACGGCGTTTCAGGTGACGGCAATGCGAGCTCAGGCAAGGTACCGAAGGTTCGGCGCCCCGGGGAAAGCACTAGCTGGGGGAGTGATGGCTGCTGTGGCGTGTGCCGCGGCGCACGCGTCGGTGGCCGTGCTGCTGGAGCAGCCTTATGGGAAGCTGGGGAAGTTCGATCCGGCGGGGCATTCGGCGATCTATCTGGACCATGTTTGCGCGGCGTCTCCGATTGAGCTGCGGCCTTGCCGTGAAGGCGAGTTGGGTGTGGTGATCAGCCGCTATGACGGGATCGGTACGTACGATTGGGTGGCGATGCCGCTGATGGCGTATCTGTATGCGGTGGACTCGGCGGATGAGATTCCGGAGACGATGGACAAGCCGAGCGAGGTGCTGCTGCGTGACACTTACCGGCGCGCGCATTTGGAGACTGTAGCGCCGGATCTGGCGGATGGCTCGGCGCCGGGTGGGAACTGGTATGAGCTGGCGGGTGCGGCGTATGACCGCGCGATCTATGGGTTCAGCGTGAAGTCGACGGCAGAACAAGATGCCAAGCTGATTGCGGACTTCAACGACCACAAGAATGTGGAGCGGTATAACGGTCTGTTCAACAACTGTGCAGATTTTTCGCGGGTGACGATCAATAAATTTTATCCCCATGCGGTGCGGCGGAACTTTGTTGCGGACTTGTGGATGACGTCGCCGAAGGCCGTAGCGCGTGGACTGGGGCACTATGGGGCCAAGCATCCGGAGGCGGGCATGCAGGTGTTTATGATTCCGCAGGTGAAGGGGACGCTGCCGCGGAGCCATCCGGCGGAGGACTTTGCGGAAGGGGTTTTGAAACGTTATAGCGTGCCGCTGGTGGTGCTATCGCCGGAGGCGACGGCGGTGGTGTTCATCGCGTATGTGGGGCATGGACGGTTTTCGATGCCGAAGGATGCGAAGGTGCTGGACCTGCGGGAGATGGCTACCGACGAGAAGCCTGCGGTGGCGGGAACGAAGGCGGCGGAGACCTCGGCGACTGTAGCCCCGGCAGCGCAGACAGGGTTGCGCACGGCGTCGATGGTGGTTGCTTCGGAGAAGCTGTATTAGGCGTCTTTACCTGGGCTGGAGAGCGAAGGCTATCAGCGTGGGGCCGTGGAGGCCGGTGCGCTGCTCGGCTGCGGCGATGAGGGTGTCTTCGAGCGGGCGCCAGGTTTGGTCCATCTCGCAGCGGGCGACTTCGGTCTCGGGTGCGCCGATGAAACAGAGTTCGCAGACGGTGAGGGCTGCGGATTCGTCGCGTACGGGTGGGCCGAAGGTGCGGCACTGCACAGGGCGGGCGGCGTAGAGGTCGCAGGTGCCGGTGATGGGGTCGAGGACGGGGCAGGGCTCGTGGTCGGCGAAGGTGTCGAAGGCGGCTTCGTGGTGGGGCTCGGTGAAGAGGAGGCCGGTGGCGGGGTCGCCGGGGAAGTCGCGTGCGAGGCGGGCGCGCGAGGCTGCGGCGCGGGTGCGGATGCGGGCTGCGGTGGTGGGGTCGGCTTGATTGATGGCGGTGCGAAGGGTTTCGGCGTCGAGCTGCGAGATGGGGAAGACGCCGACGCAGCATTGGTGACAGCCGGGCTTGCAGGCGAGCCAGTCGCCGGAGCGGGCGGTGGTGGAGGCTAGTGCGGCGTCGATGATTTGGAGAAGAGGCAAGGGATTAGGGGTTAGGGATTAGAAGTGCACAGATTCAGGGTATTACTATTGGCTTACAGCAACCACTTTGCCGCAGTTCGATTCAGACGAGGCGCATGGATTATTTAGAGAAGGCTTTGGGGAAGAATGTGCGGTTTCTGCTTCCGTCTCTGAAGCTGAAGGAGCCGTGTGCGAGTGGCGAGACCGTGGAGCAGTCGGTCCATGCGTTTCTGGTGGAGAGGTTTGGCGGGTATACGGCGACTTCGGCGACTGTGTTTGGATATTGGCGCGAGGACAACGGTGGGTACTCGTATGGGGAACATCGCGAGTTTACCGTGGCGCTACCGCATGGGGAGGGGCTGGATGCGCTGAAGGAGTTTTTGGGGCGTACGGCGAATGTGCTGGGGGAGAAGTGTTTGTATGTCGAGGTCGCGGGGGAGGCGGTGCTGCTTTATGGGAGTGAGGAGGAGAGTGGGATTGGGCTGTGCGCGGATTAGGGTGAGTCGACGTTTGCGCTAGTATGCTGCCATGCGGTCACGGGTTGGAGTTTTTGTTGGGTTGATTTTGTTTGAGTCGATCTGCAGGGCGCAGACGCCCGTGGTGACGTATGCCTTGCATGCGGGGAAACTTGCGCATGTCGACTCTATTTTTCGGCTATCCGCCGCGCCTCCGGTTCCTACCGTGGCGGCGAGTGCCGATAAACGTGTCTTGTATGCGCTGATTCCGCAGGAGAAACAGAAGTGGCAACTACAGGAGGTTCGAGATTGGGATACTGCGACGCCTCAGGTGAAATCACTCGAATTAGCAGGAGATGATCGTGACGATCGCCAGGACTTCATCACGGGACTGCTTACGCCATCGCCGGATGGAAAGCTTCTGGTGGTACGCGTGATGATTTACGACCTTGGTAAGTATGTGCGGAGTGCCGTGGTTGTTTTGATTGATCTGAAGACGTTTCAAGTGGTGACGAGGACTGTGACAAACGATCCGTTTGTCGCGAACAGTCGCTGGCGGTTTACGCGGGAAGGCCTTCTGATTGCTGTTGAAGGGCCTTCCCCGACCTTGCGCTACAAGGATGAGAAGTACATACCGCCGGATGTCCTGTCGATGAATCCGGTTTCGTTTGGCGTACACGAAGGAGCAGTGCTTTCGTTTCCAGGGCTTGAGATGCAGCAACGTTGCCGCTATTCAGCGCAGAGCCCGCCGGAGCATCCTCTGAATGTGACCGTGACGGCGCTCTCACCGGACTGTGGGGATTTTCTAGCTGTAGCGGGAATCAAAAATGGCGGTGAGCTTCTGGCGCCTTATGATGCCGGACGCAAGTTTCCGGGGACGGAAAACTCCAGCTGTTTGCTTGAGGCGTACAGCGCAGACGAAAAGATTCAGCTATCTGAATGCAAGCGGGGTCAAATGCTGGAGAAGTACTTTCAGGTGTTTGAACGGGAGAAAGATGTGACGCGCGTTGAAGATGGAGAGCAACTGCTGACTGTTCCGCTAAAGAAAAACGAAGATGTTTCAGCGGCACTGCTGCGAAGCCACGACCGCAACTATATGGTGCTGCTGCGTGGGGGGCTAACGGTGTCTGTGTACGTGATTCCTTAGCCCTCTGCGAGGACGCGGGCGAAGACTTGATCGATGTTGGTGAGCTGGCGGTTGACGTCGAAGGCGGCGGCGATTTTAGCGGGCGAGAGCAGTGCGGCGATCTCGGGGTCGGACTCGATGAGAGTGCGGTAGTTGAGATCGTTCTGCCAGGCGTTCATGGCGTGGGACTGGACGAGGCGGTAGGCGTCTTCGCGGGAGATGCCGGCTTCGGCGAGGTCGAGCAGGAGTTGGCCGCTGTAGATGAGGCCGCCGGTGAGTTCGAGGTTCTTCAACATGCGGGCGGGGTAGACGAGGAGTTTTTCGATGAGCGTGGCCGTTTTGTCGAGCATGTAGTCGGCGAGGATGGTGGTGTCGGGTAGGATGACGCGCTCGGCGGAGGAGTGGGAGATGTCGCGCTCGTGCCAGAGGGCTACGTTTTCCAGCGCTACCTGGGCGTTGCCGCGAACGACGCGGGCGAGACCGCTGATGTTTTCGCAGGTGATGGGGTTGCGTTTGTGGGGCATGGAGCTGGAGCCCTTTTGTTTGGCGGAGAAGAACTCTTCGGCTTCGCGGACCTCGGTGCGCTGGAGGTGGCGGATCTCGGTGGCGATCTTGTCGAGCGTGGAGCAGAGGACAGCAAGGGTGGTGATGTAGGCGGCGTGGCGGTCGCGTTGGAGGACTTGCGTGGAGATGGCGGCGGAAGTGAGGCCGAGTTGGGCGAGGATGGCCTCTTCGTGTTCGGGTTTGAGCTTGCCGAAGGCGCCGACCGCGCCGGAGATCTTGCCGACGCGGAGGTCTTCGGCGGCGGCATCGAAGCGGCGGAGGTTGCGGCCCATCTCGGAGTACCAGAGCAGGAGCTTCATGCCGAAGGTGGTGGGTTCGGCGTGGACACCGTGGGTGCGGCCGATGGTGGGGGTGTGCTGGAACTCGATGGCGCGGGTGCGGAGAACGTCTCTAAGACGCACGATGCCGGCGCGGATGAGGGCGGAGGCCTGGGTGAGAGCGAGGGCCTGGGCGGTGTCGACGACGTCGGTGGAGGTGAGGCCGTAGTGCAGCCAGCGGGCTGAATCGCTGCCGGCGAGGGCGACGGTTTCGGCGACAGCTGTGGTGAAGGCTAGAACGTCGTGACGGGTGTCGAGTTCGATCTCGTGGATGCGCGCGACGGTGAAGCCGGCGTGGGCGCGGAGTTCGGCGGCTGCTGCGGCGGGGACGATGCCGGCTTTGGCGAGGGCATCGGTGGCGGCGAGTTCGACGCGCAGCCAGTTGCGGTATTTGCTGTCTTCAGACCAGATGACGGCCATCTGCGGACGGGTGTAGCGAGCGATCAACGGGAGCTCCTGCATTCAATCGGTACAAGGTTAGTGTACCGAGTGATGGAGGCAATTTGTGAGGTTGTCGAGTTGTCAGGTGGCGCTGAGCGGAGGCAGAATGAGAGCTTGCCTAGCGTGCAGTGTCGCAGCACGATAGAATTGAACGAGATACTCCAATGAACGACGAGAATATATACGCAGAGTCGATTCCACGGCTGGCCGAGCTGGCAGAGTTCCGCTACCAGTTGCGGACGTTTTTGAGCTTCAGCGAGAGCGCGTCGGAGGCGTGCGGGATTGCGGCGCAGCAGTATCAGTTGATGCAGGTGATCGGGGCAGCGCGTGGGGACCGGCAGGTGTCGATCAGCTACCTGGCGGAGCGTATGATTTTGCGCCATAACAGCACGGTGGAGCTGGTGGACCGGGCTGAGCGCGCGGGGTTGGTGGAGCGCAGGAACGATGAGCAGGACCTGCGGCGGTCGCTGGTGTATTTGACGCCGCTGGGCTGGACGATATTGCAAAAGCTGGTGGCACTGCATCTGGAGGAGTTGCAACGGCACAGCGAGGCGATGATTCGGGCGCTGCACAAGATGCAGGCTGGTTCGGTGGGAGTCGACGAAGAGCGATGACGCAACCACTGGCCGGCAAGTTGCGAGATTATTCAGCGGACAGCCGGATCTTGTATACGAGTGCGCTGGCCGCGGGGTTGGGTGGTGCGAGTGCCGTGGCGGCGTGGGCTCTGCTGGAGATGATCGCGTTGTGTACGAACGCGTTTTACTTCCACCGGTTGAGCTTGAAGACAGTTGACCCGTGGCAGAGCGGGGTGCATTGGTGGTCGGCGTTGATGCCGGTGCTGGGTGGGCTGATTGTGGGGCTGATTGCGCGGTATCTGTCTCCAAAAGTACGGGGGCATGGGATGCCGGAGGCGGTGGAGACGATTGTGTTCGGCGGGGGCAGGGTGCAGCCGCGGGTTGCGGTGTTGAAGCCGATTGCGACGGCGATTTCGATTGGCTCAGGTGGGCCGTTTGGGGCTGAGGGGCCGGTGATCATCACGGGCGGGGCGATTGGGTCGGTGTTGGGGCAGTTGTTGCCGATGACCGACTCGGAGCGGACGGTGCTGATGGTGTCGGGCGCGGTGGCGGGGATGGCGGCGACGTTCAACTGCCCGATGAGCGCGACGCTGCTGGCGGTGGAGATTTTGCTGTTTGAGTGGCGGCCGCGGTCGCTGGTGCCGGTGGCGATTGCATGCGTGACGGCAGGCGCGGTGCGGCGGCTTTTGCTGGGGCCGCAGAGCCTGCTGGAGATGACGCCGACGGGGGCCCCGGTGTATCACTCGGCGATGCTGGGAGCGTTGGTGCTGGGGGTGATTGCGGCGTTTGTGGCTGCCGGGCTGAGCAAGGCGGTGCATTTTTGGGAGCGCATGTTTGAGAAGCTTCCAATTCATTTGATATGTTACAATTTATTTGTTTGTGGGGGCGGGCTTTTGGGGGGGTGGGTGGGGGGGGGGGTGGACTGGTGTTTCCGCGCGGGCTGGGTGTGGGGTACAGCGTGATTCAGCAGATGATCTCGGGCGATAACACCTGGAGGCTGCTGGCTGGAATTTTGATAGTGAAGAGCTTCATGTGGGTGTTTTCGCTGGGGTCGAATACGGCGGGCGGTATTTTGGCGCCGCTGCTGATGATCGGCGGGGCGCTGGGTGCGGCGCTGGGGCATTTGATGCCGGTGATGTCGACGGGGGCGTGGGTGCTGGTGGGGATGACGAGTGTGCTGTCGGCGGCGATTGGGGCCCCGCTGACCTCGGCGATGCTGGCTCTGGAGTTGACGCATAATGGCGGGTTGATGCTGCCGGTTCTGCTGAGCTGCATTGCGGCCTATGCGGTGAGCGTGCTGGTGATGCCGCGGTCCATGCTGACGGAGGGGTTGAGCCGGAGGGGGTTACATCTGAGCCGTGAGTTCGGCGTCGACCCACTGGAGACCATGCTGGTGAACCAGGCGATGCATACGAGTGTGTTCGCGCTAAGCGATAACGCTACGCGTCAAGACGCAGCGGATTGGTTCCGCAAGATGGAGGAAAGAGGTGCGGAGGCGTGGTCGCACTGGCAACGGATCTTTCCGCTGGTGGATGGGGAGGGGCGGTTGCGTGGCGTTCTGACGCGGTCGCAGATGATGGCAGCGGCGAAGCAGGAGGACTTGTCGCAACCGCTGTTGATGGATGGGGCTATGACTCCGAAGACCGTAGCGCCGGGGACGACGCTGCGGGCGAGTGCGGTGTTGATGGCCGAGAGCAAGCTGACGTCGTTCCCGGTGGTGGACGGCGAAGGCAAGCTGGTGGGCGTGCTGACGATCAACGATCTGCTGAAGGGACGGAGCGAACAGGAGCACCGGGAGAGCAGACGGGAGCGCGTACTGCGGCTGCGCTGGCCGTTTGGGGGCAAGGCGGCAGCGGTGGATGAGCCTGAGGCTGAGTGAGGGGCGCCTCATCGATGCGACTGACTGCGGCATAAGCAAGCGGAGCAACGTCACGAAAAATCAGTCTAAGCCGTTCCCTGTCGAAGGATCACAAGTGCGTTTCACGTTACTTATCCGGAGTGGCACCCTTTTCCGGCGGCAGGGCAGGAGAAAGTGAACCGTCATGCAATCCCAGGGCGGACTGTCCGGCGACGGCGGAGGCCGTGCTATGAACAGCCCAGTCTCTATAAGTTTTCTGCAGGACGAAGAACGCTTCCTTCTTCTCCCCCTTATTCGAGATCAGGCCTTTTCTGTTGAAGCCATCCTGAATTCCCGGCAGTTGTCGCATCGGTGACCTGAAATCCATGAGAATCCAAGGGCTCAATCCCCGAAACTGAGGAATGTTCGCCAGCATCGGTAGTTGATGCTGGAAGATACTGGCTTGATACTCCTCCGTCCATCGTTGGGTGGCTGCACCGTGCAGGCCCGCCTTGGCGTCGCCGCCGAACTCACTGACAATGAGGGGCTTCTGATAACCAACGTGCCAGCGGGTTGAATCAGCGTCCTGAGGAGCCTGTTCGTACCACCCAATGTATTCGTTCATGCCGATCACATCGAGGGCCTCGCCTAAAGGATCGTCAACATACTTTTCGTGGCCTTCGGAACGGACCAGGAGTGCGGCTGTGACGAGCCTGGTGGAGTCAAGAGCGCGAACGTCCGCAGCGAGCGTCTTGAGGAAAGCTGTCCGCTCTTGAGTGAGTGGTGTCTCGTTCGCTATGGACCACAGCACGATCGACGCCTTGTCTCGATCGCGGCGAATCTCCTCCCCAAGCTGCTGTTGGGCCTCGGCAAGCACAGTGGGGTCGCCGAAGTTCTCAGCCCAGTAGACGGGTATTTCCGACCACACCATCAGCCCCAGCCGGTCGGCGGCACGAGTCATACGCTGATCGTGAGGGTAGTGCGCAAGCCGTACGTAATTGCAGCCCAGTTCCCTGGCCCATCCCAGTAATGTGTCAGCATCGTGGTCATTGTTGGCGCGGCCCCCGCGAATGGGAGCTTCTCCATGAATGGAGATGCCACGAAGAAATACGGGCTTGCCGTTGAGAAGGATGTCCGTTCCGCGTACTTCAATGGTGCGAAACCCCATCATGTCATCCAGGTTGTCTTCCCCTGCCTGCAGGCGCACCTTGTAAAGCGTGGGCTGTTCCGGCGTCCACAATGCAACCCCCGTAGCAGACAGGGAGACGGTGGCTCGGTGATCGGGACCGAGCCGAGCCGAAACGCTGCGGCCCAACTCGGGAAGGGAGACAGTGACTTCCTCGCCTGTCTCTGCGCCTTCGACATGAACAATGCCCTCGATGGCCGTGCGGCTGGGATTCAAGTGCAGGTCGAAATCATCGATGTACTTTGCCGGAACGTCGATCAAGGAGACATCGCGGGTGAGACCGCCATAGTTCCACCAATCCGTATTGAGGGTGGGTACGCCATTGGCGAGACGTGTATTGTCTACGGCGATCACAATGAAGTTCTTGCCTTGATGGATGCTGGTAGACACGTCGCAGTCAAAAGCTGTGAAACCGCCTTCGTGAGTGCATGCCTCTTTCCCATTAACCCAGGCGATCGACTTGTAATTCGCCGCTCCAATATGAAGAAAGGTCTTGTGCCCAGCGACCGGCCGATAGGTGAAGTCCCGCTGATACCAAAGCAGTCCTTCGTAGTAAAAGAGCGAGTCATGCTGTGTGTTCCAGTCGCCGGGAACCACGATGGTTGGCGATTTATTGAAGTCGTACTCAATCAGACCGTCGCTGCCAGTCTCCGGAGCGCCGTCGAGGAAAAAGCCATCTTTTCGTATCTCACGGTGGAAGTTATACAGGCCACCGTCGTATGGGTCGACGATATAGTGCCAGTCTCCGTTGAGGCTTTGCGCGGTGCGACGATCGGCATCAACAAGAACAGTCGTGCTCGACTGCGCCTGTCCGAGCCTTCCACACACCACCAGTAGCGCGAGCGTGCCAGCTACGATGCGTCGGTCCACAAGAACTCCTTGATCAAGGAAAAAGGAGGCGGTGGATGGGTACATCCACCGCCCGAGGAGACATTCTATTAGGTGAGTTCTGTGCCGATTCGTATCGGTCACTTTGTCAAAGCCGAGGCCCGGGATGGGACGGTTCGCATCCTATCCGTCAAACGTTGCGCCTGTTCGACCTAGAAGTTCAGCCGGCCCCCTATCTGAATGACGCGCTGGGTGCCCGCGGCCGAGGTGATCTTGCCAAAGTTGGCCGAGGCGTAGCTGCCAGTGGGGTTCGAGAGACTCACCATATTGAAGACATTGGTGACCTCGCCGCGGAGTTGGAATTCCACTCCATGCTCGAACTTCGTGGTGTGAAAGAGACCCAGGTCGATATCTCTGAACCCTGGCCCATACAGGGTGTTGCGGCCTACGTTGCCGTCCGCGCCGCCGGGGCCGATGCCTCCCAGGACACCGGGCCCATTGGGCGTGAACGCCGCCTGGTTGAACCACTCATTCAACTCACTGCCGATGGTGCAGACACGGCAGCCGTGAGCGACGTTGGGGCTGATGCCCGGAACCGCGTCCGGGCGTTGAGCGTTGGTGCTGTCAAAGCTCTTGTTGGAGCCGGTGGTCACCGTGAACGGCCCGCCGCTATGCAGATAGACAATCGGCGAAATCTGCCAGCCGTTGGCCCCTTCCTTGATGAACCGGTTGCTTCCGTGGAAGTAGTCGATATTCCACATGCCGGAGAATGCTGCGTTGCTGCGAATGTCGGCATTCATCGGGCCGTACTCCTCCTGGAGCCCGCCGCCGAGTGCGCCGAGAGAGTTATTGGTCGAGGTGAAGGGTGTGCCAAAGTAGCCGGAATCCTGCGGGGCCGAGAGTCCATCCACATCCGGCTCGAAGCTATCCATCGCACGGCTCCAGACGTAAAAGCCGCTGATGCTGAAGCTGTGGGAGAGTCGCTTGGATGCCGAAACCTGCAGCGAGTGATAATTGGCTGTCAGGTTCGATAAGAGCTGAGTGATCGAGGCTCCCAGGACGCCGGTGCCATTGTTGATAGCGGCTGCGCCAGTGGGGCAAGCTGCCACGCAGGGATCGAACTGACGCCGGTCGGCGACGCTGGTTGCAGAGGTGCTGGGCGCGCCGAAGGCGGTGGAATACGGCGCGTAGTTGGCGTCAATAAAGTTGGGCAGTTGGTGCGAAAGGGCGCCGACATACGCTGTCGTCAGAGTGATGCGGCCGGGTAACTGCCGCTGCACGGAGAAGTTGATCTGGTAGACGTAGGGATACTTGACCTTCGGGGAGATGGTTTCGGTGGCGCCGCCGGGCCCGGAGATGAATACGGGCTTACTGGGTGTATAGGTATAGGGAAACAGGCCGCCGCCAGGCGCCGTCGAGGGGAAGTCTCCCGGATAAGAATAGAAATTGGTGATGGAGTTGAGAGGACCCTCGCCGGTTTGTGGCCGCAGCGCGAATGGAATGGCGTTGCCGGGCTGGTTCCACTCATTGCCGGCGGCCGTACCGTAAAAGATGCCGAGGGCCCCGCGGACTGAGGTCTTGCCGTCCCCAAACGGGTCCCACGCTAGGCCCACGCGGGGCGAAACGTGGCTGTACTTCGTGGAGATGATGCCGCGGCCGATGCCAGCATCACCCGGGAACAACAATCCCTTGGGCGCCAGTGGAGCCACGGTAGACTGCTGGCCTGGAATGAAGGATTCCGTCCTGTTCTTCGTATCGACAGGAGGCGTATCGATGTCCCACCGGATTCCGAGGTTGACTGTAAGCCGCGGCGTGATGCGGAAGTCGTCCTGCACAAATGCCGCCGTGTGCCAGGTGCTGAGGTGCGTTACGTAGGGCGAGTCCTGCTCAACCGAGGAAGCCTGCCCGGTAACCCAATCCGAAGTCACATTGCCGGTGGAGGTAGGCGCGGAGGTGGCAAAGCTGATGCTGGCAAAGTTCAACAGGTCGGCAAAGAACATGGTCTTGTCGAGAGCGAACTCACCGCCAAGATAGAGCGTGTGCCTGCCCTTGTTCCAGGTGACCATGTCGCGCAATTCATAGTTGTCAGAGCCTGTGACCGGCCCCGCATTGGTCGTGGTCGCGGAGAAGTTGGTTTCTGAGATGCTGGGCAGTGCGGGTGGGCCCTGGATGACAAAGTTGGAGCCGTAGGATGCGAGCGTCTGCGACGCGGGGCCAGTCACCGGCAGGTTGACGCGTCCGCCAATGGCACGCGTGAACGTGAGCCATGTCTGGTTGGCTAGGTTTGGGCTGAAGGTATGAACGTCGCTCAGGTTCACGTTGGTCCCGTTGGTGGCGACCTGATTGATCGTCCAGGGGATGTTGCCGCCCGGGGAGGCGCCGATCACGTTCCTTGAAAAGAAGTAGGTGGCTGCCACATGGTCTTTCCCGAATACCTGGTCATACTTGCCCAGGTATTCGTTTTCCGTAACCGGGACGGAGAATATACCGGAGTAGGCCCCGCCTCCCTTCGTCGGACTAAGAGCGCCATTGGGCAGAGGGATGGACGAGCCGATGGTATTGCTCACGTTGTCGAGGTTGGAGATGGTCGTGTCCAGCAGGGCGGTGGCTATGCAATGTCCCGGGACCGCAGTCGCGAGAGCAATGGTGTTGCAACCGGGTCCAGCATTTACTCCGGACGCGAGATTCGCGGCGGTATGGGCCGTGCCCGGGTTGTAGATCGTGAAGCTGTCTCCGGTAAAGTCACCCAGGCGCTCGGCGGCCGTGGGCGTAAGGGCGCCCGTAAACACGGTTGACGTTACCTGGCGCAATCCTCCATAGCTGAAGAAGAAGAACGCCTTGTCCTTCTTGATAGGTCCGCCCACGTACCCGCCAAACTGATTGCGGTGGTAGGGCGAAACAATGATCTGCTTCGCGGCGTTTACGGCAGGAGCCCAGGTGTTGGCGTTGAAGTCGGTATTGCGGTTGAATTCGAACACCCCGCCATGAAGCTTGTTGGTTCCGGACTTGGTGATGACCGAGACGACAGCGGCGGAGAATTGGCCGTATTGTGCCCCAAAGGCGCTGGTCTCCACGCGAAACTCCTCCACGGCATCAGGGTTCGGCGAGGGGTTGCCGTAGTTGCGCATACCGGTGATGTTGTTGCCGCCATCGAGGTAGAAAGCCACCTCGGCGCTGCCGCCGTCGATCGAGCCGTTGATCTGAATATCCTCGATGTACAGTCCAGTCGCGGTAGTGGGGGAGCCGGTGGGGTTCGCAGAGGGACTGTTGTTATTGGCCATCACTCCGGGCGTGAGTGAGACCTCGGTATAGATATTGCGGTTGACCAGGGGCAGCCCGATGATCTCCTCCGGCTCCACGGTCCGGCCCAACATCGCGTTCGACGTATTCACATCCGGCGGTGCAGTCTCCACCGTCACGGTCTCCGTCGCCGCGCCCACCGACAGTGGAATATCCACCGTCAGCATCTGGTCCACGTCGAGGGTGAGATTCTCTTGCAAGAAGTGTTTAAAGGTGGCGGCCTCCACCGCGACGGTGTAGTTGCCCACGGGCAGGTAATCGATGCGGTACTCCCCATAACTGTTTGTCTGCGCCGACCGGGAGAATCCGGTATCCAGGTTCGTTGCCTTGACGGTGGCCGTGTTGACGACCGCACCAGTCTGATCCTTGACCGTGCCGACGATGGTTCCAGTAGTCTCCTGCGCATGCGCGGCGCCAACTAGCAGGAACACGATGGCCAACAAGCTAGCTTGCAGGATGGCGACTGCCCCGCCGGCCCGACTTGCTGAGCGTGTCGTGAGTTGGGCGACTAGGTTCCGTTCAAAACGCATCTTCATATTGCCTCCAGTGTGACGCTTCCTCTGCATCGCCTACCCGCCCGGACGCTGGACTCCAGCGGCGACCTCGAGCCATTCGGTAGTTGCGATTGCGACGGCCACACTATCAACTCCGGGCAAGACTGTCTTGTGAATTCAGGTTAGTGTCGGGGACGGGGTGCCACGCCATCGTCTGGCAACGCAGGAATGCTGTAAATACAGCGGCTCCAAGGTACGCCAGCGAAGCCATGTTAGCGATTGTTAGCGATTGTTAGCGATTTGGTAACGGGCTTTATTTCAGATGGTTAGGCCGAAATAGTGCGTTCCGGAGGCGGGGACGGGCACCTCCCCGCCTCAAAGGGCCAGTAGAAAAAACACCTTCCGGACTGAGCTGTGGAAAGCTTATTGATGGCCAATCTCGCTAAGCGTAGAATTGCCCATCGTGGCAGCAATGGGTACAACCGAGTTCGTCGAGCCCGAAACCATGCGGGTTGAGGCTGAGAAGCAGGAGTATGAGTGGCTGCTGACCTCCGGCGTCCTCGGACGGTCGGGTAATTTCGCCCGGGTGCTCAAGTACGTCTGTGAAGAGCACTTCGAAGGCCGGGCCGATGCCATCAAGGAATATACGATCGCGGTAGAAGCGCTTGGCCGCCGGACGGAATTCGACTCGCAGACCGATACCATCGTCCGGGTAACGGTCCACGCCCTGCGCAAGCGGCTAATGGAGATTTATCAGACCGAGGGAGCCAATCATGCTGTCCGGCTGGTGATCCCCCCGGGTCATTATGCGCCATCCTTTGTTCATCAATATCTGGCAGATCGGAATCCTGTAGATCGGATCCAGGCAATTGGTATAAAGCACCAAACGCTTCCCCCTTCAAATGGGAGCCACGCTGACACGGTATCCGACGTGACTACAACGACAGAGGACCCAGGCGGGTCGCGCGTCTGGCCTTCCCGAGCCTGGTACATTGCCGGCTTGTTGCTCGCAACGGTATCGCTGTCCGCATGGTTCGGGGTACGAGAATGGAAGAAAGAACGCGTGGCGCGCTCGACTGTTTTGGCCAGTCTGCCGTTACCTGCACCGCAGGCCACCATCCGTGCCCTCATGGGCAGCGACCGCGGGCCCTACGTGGACCGTTCGGGCAATACATGGTCCGTGGCGAACTACTGCCAGGGAGGAACCAATATCAACCTACCGCCCCAACCCATCGAAGGTACCGAGGATGCTCCCCTCTATCTCGGCGGCGTCCGCGGCATCGCCCACTGTGTCTTTCCCGTGACCGAGGGTCAATATGAACTGCTGTTCCATTTTGCCGAGACGTCCGATCTGCCCATAGCGACGCGACTTACTTCGCTTTCCATCAACGCGGCGACGCCTTTCAACGTGGATGTAGTTGATGATGCTGGTGGGCACAACACCGCAACCTCCACCATTGTTACGGGGGTGACGCCGCTGAATGACGGCTCCATCCATCTGGACTTCACCAGCGACGTTTCCTTGCTCAATGCGGTGGAGATTCTGCCCGCGCCCTCAGCCCGTCAACTCCCCATACGGATCGTGTCGAGCTCTAGCTCCTTCATTGATGACACGAAGCAAGTATGGGACTCGGACCGTTACTTCAGTGGCGGACGTCGCGGCCTTCCGCCAAAGGTAGCGAAGATCGGCGAACTCGGAATCTATCAATCCGATCGCATCGGACGATTTCGATACAACATTCCGGCCGTTCCGTATGCCCGATATCGGGTAAAACTCTACTTCCGTGAACCGTGGTTTGGAAAGGAAAACGGGGGAAATGGTGGCCCTGGAAGCCGAATCTTCGACGTGGCCTGCAACGGAGTCCTGCTGATGAAGAACTTCGACATCCTCGCAGAAGGGGGTTCAAAGCCCATAGAGAAGACGTTCGAGAATGTGCAGGCGAGTGCAGGCGGCAGAATTGAACTTTACTTCATGCCCGTGGTGAATTATCCAGTCGTGAATGCTATTGAAATTCTCCCCGAAAAACAGTAGACGGCGACGGCACGGCGAACGCTTCCCTTGAATCCTCGTGTGTGGGTAGTTCGACAGTTCCGCATTAACTCCTGGTTTATTGTCCATTACTGGCAGAGCCGGGCCGTTTGCGGTGCTCAGGCTGCCGGATCTTGCAGTAGCCTCAGGGCTGGGTGACACCGAAGAGTTCGGCCATCTCGTCGTGGAGGAAGCCTTGGTGGGGTTTGTAGGGCTGGATCCACTTGCCGTCGAGGACGAACTGCGGGATGGCGCGCTTGCCGGTGTGGGCGATGACGGCGTCGGCGGCGCCGGGGGTGGTTTCGATGTTGATCTCGGTGTAGGGGATCGAGTGCTGGGCGAGGAAGCGCTTGGCCTCGCGGCAGTCGCGGCACCAGTTGGCGGAATAGACGAGAAGCTCCATAGAGATATTGTCGCCGATGAGGGGTGGGAATGCACGCGCCGGTTGGAGGCGGCTGCCAGATGCTGTCACAATGGCTAGATTGTGAGATCAAAGAGAGCAACGATGGCGCAGCGTGATTCGGTGCTGCACAGGTGGGCACCGTGCGTAGGAATGCTGCTGCTGTCGCTGCTGAGCTATGCGGACCGCAGCGTGCTGGCGATTCTTAGCCCGACGATACTCGGGGACCTACACATGACGGCCACGCAGTATGGCTATGCGGTGTCGGCGTTCAGTGTTTGCTATATGGTGGCGAACCCGGTGTGGGGTTACTTTATCGACCGCAAGGGCGTGTGGATTACGATCCTGGTGGCGGTGACGGTGTGGTCGCTGGCGTCGGGTGCGCACGCGTTGATGTATGGATTGATGGGCATGTGTTTGGCTCGGGGCGTGCTGGGGTTTGGTGAGGGCGCGACCTTTCCCGCGGGGCTGGCGACGGTGACGGAGACGCTGCCTCCGGAGCGGCGGTCGTTTGGGTTGGGACTGGCTTATAGCGGAGGGTCGCTGGGTGCGGCGCTGGCTCCGCTGCTGATTACGCCGATTGCGCTGCGCTGGGGCTGGCGGGCGACGTTTTGCATGACCGCTGCGCTGGGGTTGCTGTGGGTGGTCCTGTGGATTGGGCTGAGGTCGAGCGGGATGTATCGCGCGCATGTGCCGACGGAGCGCGAGATCGCCGTCGCAGCGGCTCGAACCTCCTCCGCGGCTGGACGCTGGAACCGGAATTTGTTTGCGACGGTCGCGGTGTATGGGCTGGGTGCCGCGCCGCTGGCGTTTGGGCTGTATGCGGCGCCGCTGTATCTATCGCGGGTGCTGCATGTGAGCCAGGCTTCGCTGGGGCATCTCCTCTGGATTCCTCCGGCGGGTTGGGAGACGGGCTACCTGGTTTGGGGATGGGTGGCTGACAGGCGGCATCTGCGTGGGGCAGGGCATCCTTCAGGATTGTTTGCCGCATTTTGTGCGGGAGGGTTTGTGATTGCGCTGGCGCCGCTGGCTGCACTCAGCCCGCATCCTGTGATTGCGACCATGGTGATCTTTTACCTACAGATGTTTGTGGCGGGTGGGTTTGTGGTGCTCTCGCTGTCGGACGGGATGAATGCGCAGCGGAAGGAGAACTCGGGATTCCTGGCGGGGATTGCGATCTCCTGCTGGGCGGGCGTGACGGGCGTGCTGACGCCGGTGCTGGGGCACTTCTTCGACCACCACGAGTATGCGAAGGCGTTCTGGGTGGTGGCTTGTCTGCCGGTGGTGGGGGTGGTGTTGTGGAAGGTGTTGCGGACGAGGGCCGAAGTGGACTTCGGCGATCAGTCCTGATCGTGTTGCA
>Ga0302315_10002232_pt1 | contig 18524 bp, 15 predicted proteins | sample III_Palsa_N3_1_FD_200532 | JGI IMG/M metagenome (GOLD analysis project Ga0302315, IMG submission 200532) | Peat permafrost microbial communities from Stordalen Mire near Abisko, Sweden - III_Palsa_N3_1 | ecosystem: Environmental > Terrestrial > Soil > Palsa > Peat permafrost | place: Sweden...
TTGCCGACCGGCTGATGAATGAAAAGGACGAGAGGCCCTTACTGCGCGAAAGGCACGGCGAAGCATTGGTTACTTTTATTGAAGAAAAACTGGAAGAACGCGAACCTTTTTACAAACAGGCAACCATAGTTGCCAACGGGCTCAGTTTGTCGGCGGAAAAGCTGGAAAAATTGTTACGCAAACCCTAAGCTGAATTTGTTGGTTATATGCCTTATTAGCGATTGATTATTTCAAATAAACAGCATCTTCCTCACCCTCTCTGTCGAGGATCACCTCCACGTGTTCCTTCAAAACGGTTGAAAGCGCCATGCCGGCGAAATCGGTGGTGATCGGATACCGTTTATGGTTGCGGTCGATCAGCACCGCGGTACGCAATTTTTTGAGCGGAACGTCCAGGAAAACACCGAACCCATAAGCCAGTGTTTTACCGCTGTTGAGCACGTCGTCAACCAATATCACCACCTTGTTGCTGCACTGTTCAATATCGAAGTCGATCTTTGCCTCCAGTTTTGAGCTCTGTTTATCCAACTCGATGCCGACCAATTTACTTTCAAAAGGGGCAATTTCGTCCAGGATAACTTTCAGACGTTCCGCCACCCGGCCGCCGCTGGGCAATATACCGGCAATAATGATCTCTTCCTCCTCAAAATTATCTTCGAGTACCTGGTAGGCAATCCGGACGATCTTTTGCTGAATTTGCTGGCTGTTGAGTATAAGGAGGTGTTTATCAGTCATTTCCTGGTGTTGGTTAATCCAATCAAAGCTTACTGTTGTGTTGGCTGGGGCTTGTAAAATGGTTCATTTCTAAATTAAGGTTTGCCATTCTTCCGCTTCCAAATAAAACCCTTCACACTTCAAATCTATACAAATTATCGGTTCAATGGCGATTTCTAAGGGTGCAAAATTTCAATTGTGGAAGTCTCCTTAGCCGGAATTTCAAGGTTCTTTTAAAGAAACCGATTTAGTTCTTGTCCCCAAAATCAAAGCCTCCCCTAAATTTAGGGGAGATTTAGAGGGGTATAAACGGCAGGCAATAAATGTTTGAAATCTTGTACTCATGTTTTGTCCACACAAAACGTCATAGAACAAATTTATCCTTTCGGATAAGGATAATAGATAAAATTTGCGCCCTCGGGCACCACCACAAAAACGCACATAAATTCATACGGGTCTTTATAGGTGCTGATGAACCGATCTTTCAGCACGGGCTTAATGACGTTTTTTTCGACAAATTCCTCCAGCGTGGAAGCATGAATGCTCCATTCTGTATTCAGGTCGTACCGGTCAAGGATCAGTTCGCCCAGGTTCAATTCATGCTGATGCGCTATAAAAATGGGGTAGCGGGAGAGCCCCTCCACCATAATTTCCACCGCCACCTCCCGTATCGACTCGTTAAAAAACTTCAGGTCGCGTTCCAAACTCACCAGCGGACTTTCCTTTTCCGGCTTCCCGCTGTTCGTATCTTTATTTAGTAATTCCTCCGGGTCCATTATCTGCACACGATTTTTAATTTAAAAAAACATTCTATTAGAGTCGGCAATTTTCAAGGTCGTGAACTATTCAAACTCTTTCAGCTTTGGTCTTTTAGCTTTCACCTTTCACCTTCCTCCTTCAACACCAACAAAACAACATTCTCCACATGCTGCGTATGCGGAAACATATCTACCGGCTGTATTTTTACGACATCATACTTTTCCTTTAATACCAGCAAATCACGGGCCTGTGTGGCAGCATTACAACTCACATACACAATTTTTGGGGCTTCAATCTCCATCAGCCGGGTTACCACATCGGGGTGCATACCGGCACGCGGCGGATCGGTTATAATAACGTCCGGCTTGCCGTGCTCCTTTACAAATTCAGCTGCCAGTACATCCTTCATGTCGCCGGCAAAGAATTTTGTGTTGGTAATAGCGTTAATCGCCGAGTTGATCTTCGCATCCTCAATAGCCGATGGCACATACTCTATCCCGACCACTTTCCGCACATTTCGCGCTATAAAATTAGCAATCGTCCCCGCGCCGGTGTACAGGTCGTAAACCAGTTCGTCGCGCTTAAAGTCAGCAAAATCTTTAGCAATTTCATAAAGCCGCTTTGCCTGCACCGAGTTGGTTTGGTAAAACGACTTCGGCCCGATCCGGAACCGGATGCCGTTCATTTCCTCGTAAATATAACCCGGGCCTTTAACCGAAATAACTTCCTGGTCAAAAATCGTATCGTTTTTTTTCTGGTTAACAATATAAAGCAAGGCCGTAATCTCCGGAAACTGCTTTTCCACAAAACCCATTAGCCGATCTATCTCCTCCTGGCCGACGTAGGCAAAAACAACGATTACCATCACCTCGCCGGTTGATGACGTACGCACCACCAAATTACGCAGCGAACCAGTATGCGCCTTTAGGTCGTAAAACGTATAACCCTGTGCCACCGCAAACGCTTTCACGGCGTTTCGCAAACCGTTTGACGGTTCAGCCTGCAGCCAGCAATGGTGTATGTCCAATATCTTATCAAACCGGCCCGGAATATGAAAGCCCAGGGCATCCATATCAACAGGTTCTTCGCTGCGGTTTTCTCCGTCCATCAGCCAGCGTTTATTGCTGAAGGTATATTCCAGTTTATTGCGATAGTATTTATCAGCCGGGGAAGCAACAATCGGCAGCATCCCGCTCACATCGATCTTTGCTATCCTCGATAAAGCATCGCTAACCGACTTCTGTTTAAATCTGAGTTGGGCCTCATAGGTCATGTGCTGCCATTTGCAGCCTCCGCAGGTACCGAAGTGTTCGCAGAATGGGGGGGTGCGGTATGGAGAGGCTTGCTTCAATTCCGTTATGCGACCCTCGCCAAAATTTTTCTTTTTACGGTAAACTTCCACATCCGCAATATCTCCGGGCACGGCCTTTTCCACAAAAAGCACCAGGTCGTCCGCACGGCCCACGCCTTTGCCCTCTTCGGCAATGTCAATAATGCTTACGTTTTCAAACAGCTTGTTTTGGAAAGCTTTTTTCATCAGCCGGCAAAGTTAATTATTTAGTTGGGGTGGGGGAGAGTTGTTGTAAAGTTGAAAGGTTGTAAGGTTGACTTAAAATTGATTTTCGCTGAAATATCTATTAGTTCAATATGATTTATTTGATCAACCTGTCACCTTTAGCCCTCTTTGCCGCCTGCGGGAGAGAGGGCGGAGCATCCGCCAGCTGGCGGAGAACTCCGGGTGAGTTAACGAAGCGCGTTTAATCCTGCACTTGGCGACTAAAGCTAATTGAAATATGCGCACGTTTACCCGGTGGTTTGTGACATCGCAAACCAGCGACGATACGGTAAACAAAAACTCAAATGAACATATTAATGATCATTTGCCAGAAATCTTCTGGTTCCGTTTCAACAAGCTCAAAATGCTCATCGATCAGCTCGGAAAATTCAGCCAGTTCGGGACTCATGGTAAAAGGGCTTTTATTATTACAAATAAACACAATATATACCAAATACCAAATTGGTTTTTGTAATTTATTAGCGATAATCCAGATTTATTTAAACTTATACGATTTATGCGTGAACAGGTTGCGGATGTGCAGAACCGCGGTAGTTATTAGTTGTTGCACATATGTTGTTGGTGTTAATGCAGCAGATCAGTATCGCTATCAGTGTCATCAGCAAAAGCGTTTTCTTGTTCATTGTGTGCCGATTTATCAATGTAGTCTGTATTTAATTGTTTTTCTTTCGTCTTCAGGTCATAAAACCAACAAGCCCAAGCGATGGTCGTAGAGTTGCACAACATCATAATAAAAAAAAAGTCATCGGTGTGGGTTAAGTCTGTTTTGAAGATCAAAACAAAGGTTGCAATGGTTAACAACATACCCGACAAAAAGATGATTGGCTTTAACCATACTTCGGCGGTGATGATTTCTAACACAAGCCATATAATGGCGGTAAATACCACCCAGGTTACCGATGAAAGCGCCGTTTCAATAATGATAAACAGCAGGTAAAAAGGTATAGCCATTTCAATGGAATCCATCACAGCCTGGTGACCTTCGGGTCGCCGATAGAAACCGATGATGCAATAAATAATCGGGGAAACGAGCACACTTGTAGCCCAAACCCGTATGCTATATGCGAGAGCCTTCCAAAACATATGATGATTCTATAAAAAGTAATTCCAATGCTGATCTTTTAACCCCAGGTATCAAATCAACGGTACTTATCCGGCTTATGACTTTCGACTCATGACTCCTTTTAATGCCTATCCCAACTCACCTTCCTCGAAAAATACATCAGCATCGCCACGATGATAAACAAGGCGATACTGCCAAACAGCAGCGCCAGGTCTTCCAGTTGGATGATGATGAAGATAAAACCGTAGAAAACCGACAAGATAAAAGCAAACAGTGCCGCTGCCTTTTTATTTTTCAGCAACGAGGCCGTGAAAACCGCGATCAGGGTGATGGTGGAGACCGACGCCAGGAAGTATGCCCAGTTAAACCCGATCTGCTCGGCAAACGACAAAAGGAGCGTATAATACACCACCATAGCAGCGCCGATCAGCGCGTAATTGAACAGGTGGATCGGCTGTTTCCTGATCATCTCGGTAAGGAATAGCGAAACGAAGGTGAGGAAGATGATCAGCACCGCATATTTGGCCGTGCGAAGCACCTTTCGGTATTGGTCAACGGGCAATTGTAGTCTTACCCCAAAGGCATTCTCCTTTCTTACTTTCTCCGTCGTTAACACCGAATCGTCATCAATCCATTGCTGTGGGAATGGACGGTTAAAATACAGGCTGTGCCATTTTGCCGTAAAGCCCTTTCCGTCACTCACCCGGTTATCCGGCAATATGCGGCCGTTAAATTCCGGGTGAATCCAGTCGCTGCCGACGCTAACATCGGTGGTTTTACCGGTGGGCAAAAAGTTAAGGTCGTTACTGCCTTTCAGGTCCAGGGTATAATCGAATCTAAAGCCCTTACCCGCTTGCGGGTGAAAATTTATCTTCAAGCCCTGGGTAACCACATTGTCATCCGGTGCAGGTTCAGCGGTATATTGTGCGCCATCAACTGTCACTACCGGGTTGTTTTTCAAACCCTTCATGTCCGAAATGCCAAACACGATGCGGGCTTTATCAAAGTCCACATCGGCAGGATCTATTGCGGCTTTTTCCAGGTCAGCCTGGTCAAAGCTACCGGTTACATGGACGCGCGCGTCGTATACCACCGCGTCGTAAATGCTTTGCTGAAAAAGCTCTGTTTTGGTGTTGGCTACAACATTTAACGTTTGCGGCAAAACATACAGCCTGTGCGCTTCCTGCCTGCTGGTTTTATTCTTGTATAGATCGGTATCGGTTACATGTTTTTTAAACGGCAATATCAATACCGGGCCCTGTACCAGCTGGCTGTCCGACCATCGCGCCGAAATATTCCCCGCCATTTGCTGGCTATAACCTTCGCGGTCGGTAATGAGTCCCTGTATCCAGGCTGAGGGGATCAGCAGCAACAGGGTGATACCGGTAATCACAGCGAGTTTAATTAAGATGGAGTTCTGGCTCCATGCCGTTGTTTGTTTTTCGTTTGTTTCCATAATTTTATTAAAAAGTACTTTGTATTTCAGAGTAAATAGATAAAAAAATTTACCATCCCTTTTGAAGTTCTGCTTTAAACGAGCGGATCAACAAAAAGCAATTGGTTAACAGTAAGGCCATCAAAGCGACGTATGAGATCTTTTCATAAATTGTACCGTTAAAGTTATCATCAATGGCGTTATAGGTAACCCATAAAATGAACAGCACGTTGCCCGCAATCGCGCCGTACTTGAGGGTGGGAACAAATAATGGTTTCATATTTTTAATTTATTTTAATGTAAAAACGTTTGTTTCTGCTCCCAACTGCCAACCGCCTACTGCTACCGCTACTGCTACTGCTACTGCTACTGCTACTGCTACTGCCACTCGCATTTCAAGTCTCATATATCAGGTCTCACCCTCTAACCTGCTTCACCAATTTTTCCAGCGCATCCAGGTGTTTCCTGAACGCCCCTTTCCCCTTCTCCGTCGCCTCGTAGGTAGTATTCGGTTTGCGACCCAAAAATGCCTTGTGCACCACGATATATTCCTCCTTTTCCAGCCCTTTCAGGTGCGAGGCCAGGTTGCCGTCGGTGGTATCCAGCAGTTCCTTCAGCGAGTTAAAATCATAGCGCGGGTTTACCATCAGCACACTCATGATCTGTAAGCGCAGCCTGTTCTCAAACGCTTTATCTAATTGCTCAAACGGAACTTTCACCTATCGTATTTTAAGTACATCACGCTGCCATATATAATGTGGAGCAGCCCGAAACCAATCGCCCAAAATAACAAACCATAGCCGGGCAGGCAAGCGGCAATGAGGCCTAAAATTATTTCGCTGATTCCCAGGTACCGGACATCTTTAAAAGTAAAGTTACTGGCGCTCACCAAAGCAAGCCCATAAAAGATAAGGCACGAGGGCGAAATAAAGCCATAATAACCCCGGTAAAAATGGATCAGGATAAATATACCCCCCGCAACCAAAGGCACAGCCATATTGAATAACAACGCAGTGCTGGCCTGGCCCCAAATCGGCTGTCCTTTGCGTTTAGCTTTATTGCGACTTAGCACGTAGCCGGTCAACGTTGAAGCAATCAACACTAATAACGCCACACTTAATAAAGAATATTCCTGCAACGAAAACAAGGCGCCTCGTTCGCGATAAGAGCTGCCGCCAAAACCGGTATAGATCAACTGGTAAGCGAATCCCGCCCCAATCAGCGCATAAATCCCCGCCAATATCCCCGACAGCCCGCTCAATGAAATAAATTTGGAGGAGCGCTCCATCATGCTGCGGATGGAGACCAGCTCATCGTGGATTTCTTTTTCTTCCATTATAAAGTACTTTGAGTTACAAAGTAAAATAATAAATTGCTGATGTCCAAATAATTTTGAAATATTCGCCAGATTTTTTCCAAACAGATGAAAAATGGCATACGGATACTGGTCATCATTATTATAGCAAGCCTCATAGGCATCGGCAGCTACTATTATATTAACGGCTGGTATAACGAAATTCCCTGGGCAATCCAGCCTGGTAATCGGCTACCGCAGCGACACCGTGCGGAACAGCATTATCAACGGCGTTATTTTCGGTTATGTTTTATTCCTGGTTTATACCTATGTAGGTTCCGCTGCAAAGATGGACGCCGGCAATTATTTGCGTTTTATCCTGGTGGATGTTCTGCTAAGTTTGATAGGCGCCATCGTCGGTGCTGCCGGCTCATTTGCGGGATTTTGGGTAAAGGGGAATAAGAAAAATTGAGGTGATGAGTTTTCCTGAGGGGAGACGTCTACGAGCATACAAGTCCGAATTTGAAAACGCCGGGCAGTAGGATGAACGTTGCCACTATCAATTTTTTTTGCCTGTTTTCAAAGCTGTATTTTTTACCACTTTGTCAAAATCACTTTCAAGCGATTTGTCCTGCACGAGCCTGAATTTTTCGTACTCATTTTCAGCCAGTGCTATTGCCACCTCACGCGATACTTTCCCCTGGTGTTTTAAGATAGCTTCTTCATTAAATTGCAAAAATGCATCCAGTTTTGTTACCCAGTCTTTCATGTACATCATCGCCCCTTTTCGAGCCTGGCTTTCAGCGTAATCAAGGTACATCGTTACTATCCGGTTCAAATCTTCAAGTTCAGTTTCACCCGGGTAGTTTTTGGCAATGCCGACCTCTGTCTTCCTGATCTTTCCTTTTGGCCCATTTTTCCAGGTTGTCAAACCCATATTTTCTTTTGAACTATCAGCACGGGCGGCAATAAGTTCGGCTGTCGTCTTGCCAGTAGTAGCCCAGTGCAGCTTGTTTTGAACCGTTGCAAAAAAATCTTTGGTAGTTTGTGTATCCGGCTTATAATCGGCGCTGCACTGTATGTATATGTCGGTTATTTTTTGATAAAACCGGCGTTCACTGCTGCGTATGTCCCGTATCCGGGCAAGTTGTTCTTCAAAATAATCTTTGCCAAAAATATTATCGGGATTTTTAAGCCGCTCATCATCCATCGTGAAACCTTTGATGATGTATTCCTTTAACCTTTCGGTGGCCCAGATACGAAAAGCCGTAGCCTTGGTGCTGTTAACACGGTAACCTACCGAAATAATGGCATCAAGATTGTAAAATTGGGTGGGGTATTTTTTTCCGTCGGCAGCAGTATGTTCCAAAATGGAACTAACTGATTCTTCCTGCAACTCGCCCGACTCAAAAATGTTTTTAAGGTGCTTGGTAACTGCAGGCCGCTGAACCCCAAATAGGTCGGCTATTTTTGGTTGGGTTAGCCACACAGTTTCATTTTGCAGGTATATCTCTACCTTTACACTGCCGTTAGGTGTGTTGTAAAGCAGTATTTCGGTAAAGCTGTTTTCCTGCGAAATGTTCTTTTTCATGCAAGTTTCGCTGTTGGTCTCTTGTCTTATATATAAATTATATTGCAAGTATAACCTATAACCCCGTGTAAATAAAATTTTGCAAAAGGCCTGTTACGATTTCCGCCGATGTTGGTGTTTTCACCATTATCCTTTACAAACCTTGCCTGCTGTATTTTTCAAAGCAGACCGATACACAGGGAAATCGCGTTTAAAACATTCACTTAAAAATAAATTTGGCCGCTGCGCTCACCTATGTTTAACTGGAGATTTAGTGATACACCGGAGATAAAAAAACACCCCTCCCCTATATTTAGGGGAGGGTGGGAGGGGTAAAGGGACAGATGCCTGTGCTCATCCGTTAAATTTCGCACACTTAAGTTTGCGGATGTTTAAAAGCGATTTCCCTGGACCCATACAATATCATTTGCATTTTACCCAATTTTTTACGTAATTTTAATTCATTAAACCTGTTCCTGAACTATTACAAATTTAGCCTGCTGTAATAACACCAAATTATAACCGGACCTTATATGAAACGCAGAGAATTTATATCAAAAACCGCCCTGTTCACCCTGTTGCTGAGCGGGTTAAATCCGCTTAATGTAGTTGCTTCAGGATTTAGCGGGTCAGATGATGGCATGGCCCCCGTGGCCGGGCTTAGCGCGCCACTGGCATTAAAGTTTAAAGAGCTGCTGCAATGGCTGCATGATAATGGATGGATAGCCTATCTTAACAAAACATTATCCTTAAATATTGATGCGGCCGATGCCGATGTGTCCCACTACCTGCAAAAGCAGCAGTTTGCCAAAATAGATGGCTTTGATGATTTTGCCGGCCATAGGTTAATTGAACCCGGTTACCCTGCCGGCAGCCTGTTGTACCATGCCCTGGCCAGTCCGCGTGTAAAGCCGCAGGGATTTGGGCCGCAGCAATACCCGCGGATAGCGCAATTGGATATACTGGAGGATATTATTTATGGCCTCAGGGCGATGGATGCCGAAGATTGGAGCAAAATAGTGCTTGCCGTTTTTGCGTACGAATACAGGCCGGCCTACAAAACGCCCCATCATAACCATGCCGATATGGTGTTTTCCAGGACCGGAATTGCCAGGATCGGCGAGTATAAAATGAACTACGACCCGTTTAACCGCTGTTTCCTTAACAAACCCCTTGACGCCGCAAAGACGAAAAACATAGCAGTGGCCCCGGCAAGGTATGGTTTGTTTTTGGCCAGGACGATAACCGGCGAAACAGGGATAAGCCTGATGGGAAAAGCAATAGATGGTAACGACCCGTCGCGCTTTTTCCTGCAGCCCATACGTAAAATTTTTACCGGTGATACCCTCATCAGTTTAAACGGCATCGTTTTTAAAGACTATCATGTCAATGAAAAACTATATAGCCTCGTAAAAAAATCTCCTGATAGTTTTGATAACCCCATCGATAAGTCGGGCAAATTGAAGTTCGATATCGAAAAGCCCCCGTTTAAAGTTGAATCAAATCATTCTGCAAACCTTGTAGAAAGTACAGTTATCGGGTCATCGATCTTAATAACCTCTGTGGCGGCGCCGCTGGTACGGCCGGCTATTCAAAACCACGAACGTATATTTTTAAATGTAACAAAAGATGACGACGCCTATTTTTCGGCCCTTACCACGGCGCAGGTGGGCGATGAAGAAGTGCTTGATATCGATAATCCCCCCGATGATATTCAAAGGGAGGTTAATGATTATAAGGTGCCGCGCAATGCGCCATTATTTGTAAACATCAAATACAGGCAGGATAAAAAGGACCCTGCACGGCTGATTCATCTGCTCACCACCGAAAAGGACATGCATGTGTACGACAATTACAAGGCAGCGCTGTTTGAAGACAGTATTTGTGATGGCTGTGTTACGGTTGACACAACGTTATGGACCAGCAAGATAGTTCCGGCTGATATTTTAAAAAACTGCCTCCCGGCTTTTTCAATTATAACAGCACCTGATTTTTTCCCCCTTGTCGACAACTATGACCTGTCAGCGTTCGACCTGGCGGCTACGCCCAAAGAAACTAATTTTTTTGAAGGCGGCCTTTATAGCTTATGCGCCGAACGGACTATCCCAAATCAGCGCCTCGTCAACCCCCTGACCGGAAAACCGGCATTTGTCCCCGGCCTTAATACACCCAATAAGGTTGAAACCTGTACGGCAGTATTTTGTGAAGAGACCGGTGAAAAAATTAGTACAAACCCTGATTTTAGCATGCCGAGCAAGAGGGACTACCAGGCAACAAGCTTCCTGCCTGATGTATGCTCAGGCATATTTGCCCCGGGCTGGGATATCACTTATGCCAATGATAAACCGGTGGAAAATAGTCACCAGCAGAATGGATACGTTAAGAAAGACAGTTATTTAAGTACCCGTGGTTTAGGTTCGCCCTTTGCCGAGGATATGAAACTTTGCGCGGCCATGGATGGCATGTGGCCCGCCGCCTCGCCGGATGCGGCACGTACCTACCAGGGTTCGCTGGATGTAAGTTATCGCAACCCGGCATCTATTCCTTTAATGGATACCGAAATCGGCTTAAATAAAGGCTCGCCTGCCTGTGTGTCGCTTAAAATGCCCGAAAGTTTTGGATGGGATGGCGAACAGGGGCCATTTTTGAAAAAAAAGGATGGACGCTTCATGGTGAATTTTACCGACCTGGCAAGCGCGGATTATATTGAGAACGCAATGAACGGCAAGATGGATATGTCGTTATTACGGGAGCTCACAAGCGCCGAGCTATGGTCCAGGATGGCCTGCCTAAAACTTTGCATCAAAAAACTTCCCCAAATCGACTTCAGTCAGCATATAGTCGATCCGGAAAATGGCAAAAAAATAGTGGGCTTTACCGGTTTGTGGCTGGTAAGCGCCGAAAAAGTGAACAATTGGGACGCAGGTGCAACCGGGCAGGGAATACCCTCGGATTTAGTTGGCAACAGCATCAAATGGGCCACCGGCGGCAAAGTCAGCGGCCCCGGTTATCTTTATGTTTTTGTAAGTATTACCGATCCCGGAAAATATTGGCCCGACCCGTCTTCCGACAAACGAAAAATTCAACCGTGCTCACACATATATGTATGCCAGGTTACCGAGCAGAAAATGGTTTGGACCGCATTACCACCTACCGGGGAAGCCGACCCGGGAAATTTGATTTGGCATTCGTAACCCTTTATGGAGGAGCAACTTGATGTAATTGTGATAGGCGGCGGCCCGGCAGGTATTGCAGCCGCTATTGCAAGCCTGCAGGGCGGCATCAGGCCCTTGCTCATCACTGAGCGCCCTCGGAAATCGCCCGGCAACGATAAGGGCGAAACCGAACCGCTTCAAAGCCTTCATCCCGGTGCGCAAAGCCTGCTTAACCAACTATGCATCCCAAGCGTTATCGCGCATGCCACAAAAGGTACCTATACCGGCATAAGGGTTGGCGAAACCGTTACCCCCCTCAGCACAGTGCCGGGCGAAATCTGGACAGGGAACCACATTGCGCCTGGTCTGTTTACTTCTTATTCCATTCAATTGGCGCAGCAGATGGGGGCTGAGGTATGGTTTGATGCGAGGGTTAACGATATCATAATGAAAAATACAAAGGTATCCGGCGTAACACTAGCTGATGGGCGGGAAATTAATTGCAGCTATCTGATCGATGCAACAGGCCTTAAACGTTTTGCTGGAAGGTATTTAAACTTTAACGAGCAGTTACATAGCCGGCCCCTGATTTGCCGGACCGGAAATAGCTTTGAAAAAGAAGGCGAACACCCGGATAAACAAACTGCAATTTTTACGCCCGGTAAATTTGGCTGGACCTGGGAGGCTTTCAGCTCATTTGGTTATTATACCTGGACAACGCTATCCCTGAAAGATAGCGAGCCTAAGTTGCACCCCGAACAGCCTTTTCCCCATCAACCAGGCCGGGTAAAAGGCGGCGACATGCAGTGGCGGGTATTCAGACCGGTGGTATGCCCCGGCATGTTAATGGTTGGCGATGCCGCCGGCGTATTGGACCCTGCAGCCGGCCAGGGTATATTAAACGGGCTGTTATCAGGCATAATGGGCGCCCAAACAATTGTAAAATGCATTAAACAACCTTTAATGGCCAATTGGTATTTAGCCCAATACGATAGCTGGTATATGGAGCTTTTTAATAAAAAAGCGGAAATGCTAAAAAGCAAATATGCGGAATTGGGGATATTGATAAATTGAGCGGGTTTTATCCTTGCCCGCACCTGCACCCGCCGATGTTGGTGTTATCACCAACATCCTGCACTCGTACCTGCTTTTACGTCGGAACCCGGTTAGTACCATCCTGAAATTTATCCAAAAAAAAGAAAGTCATCCCGTCCGCTGGCTAGCGGATCGGGACCCCACCAGATATTCACGCCATGCTTTTATGCCAATGCATTTACGCCAGTGCCTGCCGCAATACCAAAAAACATTCTCTGATTATCAGATGGTTATAACTACGTCACTATAAGGCTCTCGAACCATGCGCGCAATGGCCTCTTTAGCTGTGTACGAGGGCTAAGTTGGTGCAGGATGCTCTCCGCGCATGCTTAGAGAATCTTAGCGTTCCACCAATATTAGGTCTTCCGAACACCTATGGTGATAGCACCTAAAGGCAAAAAAAGGGACCCGATTTATATTCTAAATACTAATTTTGGCTTTTTCGCCATAAACCAAACGCCATGAAACACAACGACCTATTGTGGAAAGCTGCCTTAGAGGACTTATTCGATGATTTTCTGCGTTTCTTTTACCCGGACGCAGACCAACTATTCGACCTTGAAAGACGTTTCGAATATCTTGATAAAGAATTAGAGCAGCTCTTTCCGCCCGAACAGGATAAATACGCCCCACGCTACGTGGATAAACTGGTTAAGGTATTCACCAAACAAGGAACGGAAGAATGGATATTGATCCATGTAGAAGTCCAAAGTTATAAAGACCATGATTTTGCAAAAAGGATGTTCCAATACTATTACCGGATTCTTGACCAATATGACAAACCCATAACGGCTTTCGCCATTTTTGCCGACACCGATAAAAATTTCCACCCCAGGCATTATGAACGGGAATTTTTAGGCACGAAAGTTTTTTATGCCTACAACACCTATAAAATTATCGACCAGGACAACGCAAACCTCCAAGCCAGTAACAACCCGTTTGCAATGGCAGTTTTATCCGCTAAGCTAATGCTTTCCCGCCCCGCATTTGGAGACCAAGCTTTGTTCGATAACGCCTATGATTTGGCAAAACGCCTGTTGAGCAAAAAAATGTCAAAAGACAAGATCAGCAAAGTGATGACTTTTTTGAGGTACCATATCCATTTTGAAAATCCGGAAATGATGACTAAATTTGGACAAGAGATCAGTATTTTAACAGGAGGGAGCACTACCATGGGCATAGAAGAATTTTTATTGGATAATGCCAAAAAAGAAGGCAAGCTCGAAGGCAAGCTGGAAGGCAAACTGGAAGGCAAGCTCGAAGGCAAGCTGGAAGGCAAACTGGAAGGCGAACATAACAAAGCAATAGCTATCGCTCGCGAACTCAAAAAAGAGGGGTTAGCAATTGAGTTTATTGCTAAAACAACCAAACTTTCTATCGAAGAAATAGAAAAGTTATAACTGCCATGGGCATAGAAGAATTTTTGTTGGATCAGGCCAAAAAGGAGGCTATGAGGAAGGCAAACTGGAAGTAGCAATTGTTGTCGCTATAGAGTTGAAAAAAGAGAACATGCCTTTTTCTCAAATAGCCAAATACACCAAACTTACTGTTGAAGAAATAGAAAAACTATAAAAAGTAAACACGTCAAAAAAAACATACAAAGCCTTGGCAATTCGCCGGGGCTTTGTATGTTCCGGGGTCGATGGGGCGGTGAATGAATTTAAATCACCACTTTGGGTCGAACGTGCAACGAGGGGAATATTATTCCGGTAGCCGGTTAGCGGCACAGGCGGGCTGCCTGTCGGCGAAGCACGAGTGCCCACATCTTATGGCCCAGGCTTCACGCGGTTGAGGAGGAATGTCCACATCCGGGAAGTATTGCAATATTCTAGTATGCCACCTCTTTAACAGAGGCAGGTAACGGTCTTGTTGATGATGATGCCGAAGACGGCAACCCCTAACAAAAAAAACGCGTGGGCAGATGGCAGAATCTATTCAATGTTTTGCACCTTTGGTAGACTAACTTTCAGCTTACTTTGACACTGCCATCGCAATGGAAGAAATTATTCAAACCCTTATCGATTTTAGAAATGCACGGGACTGGGAACAATTCCACAATCCGAAGGATCTGGCTCTGGCGATCAGCGTGGAGGCCGGCGAGCTATTGGAATTGTTTTTATGGAAGAACGCCGAAGAAGCGAACAAAGAAAAAATCAAAGAGGAGTTAGCAGATGTCTTCGCGTTCGCGTTTTTATTGGCGAACAAATTGAATTTTGACGTAAAGGAGATTGTATTAGAAAAGATAAGGAAAAATGGAGAAAAATATCCGGTCGAGAAAGCCAAAGGCACCGCCAAAAAATACAACGAACTATGATTTCAAATCCCTCCTTTGAAATTAGGCGATACGACTTCAATTCGAATCTGTTAGACGATCTCTCGAATATCCATTATGCCAAAGACCTATGGCCAATTGTATACATTCTTAGCGACGGCCAAATTAAATTAGCCTATGTTGGCGAAACAACAGACACCTATGCCAGGCTAACTACCCATTTGGCAAATGACGCCAAAAATCGGCTATCTATAGTTCACTTGATTGCTAGCGAAAAATTCAATAAATCCGCCACGTTGGATATCGAATCCAATTTGATAAAATACATCTCGGGGGATGGCCAATACCGTTTATTGAACGGCAACGTCGGCCTGGCTAACCACAATTATTATCAAAAGAAGGAAGTCTATTGGGATATTTTCAAGGCAATCTGGAACAAATTGAGATATGAAGGGCTGTCTAAACATTCCATCGACTATATTGATAATTCGGATTTGTTTAAATATTCGCCCTACAAAAGTCTGACCGGTGAACAAAGAAGCGGCTTGTTGGTGATAATAAGAGGCCTGCTCAATAACAATTTGAAGACGATTATTGTGGAAGGTGGGGCAGGAACCGGAAAAACCGTCCTGGCAATTTTCTTATTTAAGTTATTGCACTCAAAAATTGAAGAATTTAACTTCAGAGAATTCGAGGACGACGAAGTCGAACTGATGCAGGCAATTGTCGAATTAAAAAGCAAATACCCCAATCCCAAAATGGCGCTTGTGGTGCCAATGGCTTCCTTTAGAAACACGCTTAAAAAAGTATTCAAAAATATAAAGGACTTAACTACTAAAATGGTTATTGGTCCGGCAGAACTGGTAAATGACCATTTCGACATTGTTATGGTTGATGAGTCGCACAGGTTGCGCAGAAGAATTAACCTGGGAACCTATTTTCACGCATTTGATGTTGTTTGCAATAAACTTGGTTTTGACAAAAACAGTTGTAGCGAGTTGGATTGGGTGCAAAAGCAAGCAAAAACGGCCGTCTTGTTTTACGATAAGAATCAATCTATAAAGCCGTCAGACGTTAAGGTTGAAGAATTTGATAAATTAAAGTCCTCAAAACTCACAAGGATCGAGGAGTTAAAGTCTCAATTTCGGGTAAAGGGGGGCAATGGTTACGTCCGTTATGTAAACAGTCTCTTAAGCGGTAAGTTTTTACCTACAGAAAAGCTATTTAAGTCAAAAGAATATGAGTTTCTTCTTTTTGACCATATCGAAGATATGATCAGTGAAATAAAATTACGGGATGGAGAAAACGGTTTGTCCCGATTAATTGCAGGTTATTCCTGGCCCTGGATTTCAAAAAATGATAAAAGCGTTTATGATATAAAAATTGAAGACACCGCATTGCAATGGAACAGTGTGTCGGACGATTTTATCAATTCAGCGAACGCCCTTAATGAGGTTGGATGTATACATACCACCCAGGGATATGACTTAAACTATGCCGGCATTATCTTCGGTAACGAAATTACCTACGATAAGGCGACCGACAAAATAGTAATCTTGAAGGAAAATTATTTTGATAAAGCAGGTAAGCAATCGATAGGCGACACCTCAGAATTACAGAACTTCATCATCAACATTTATAAAACGATAATGTTGAGAGGTATAAAGGGCACCTATGTATATGTTTGCGACCCTGGTTTGAAAGCGTATTTCTCAAGATATATCGAAAAATACCAAACATCTCAACCAGGAAAACTTGAGCCTTTAGTATCCGCAACACAATTCGAAAGTTCCGTTGAGTTTTACGATTTAAAGGCCGCTGCCGGAAATTTCAGTGGACTACAAAATGTAAGTAACTCAGGATGGGTGAGTTTACCACCACGCTATAAGCCGTCGGACGACCTGTTTGCATGTACCGTGGTGGGCGAATCAATGAATAAAGTAATCCCAAGTGGTTCTATCTGTTTATTTAGGAAATACCAGGGCGGGTCCCGAAACGGTAAAATAGTCCTGGCTCAACACTCCAGCGTTCAGGATGCCGATTTCGGCTCGGGATATACCGTTAAAGAATACCGGAGTTACAAAACGGTCGACGAGGAAAGCTGGAGTCATCAGTCAATTGTCCTGAAGCCTTTGTCGTACAATCCCCAGTATGAAGAAATCGTATTGAAGGACGATGAAATTGGCCAATTGATAGTGATCGGGATTTTTGAATGCGTGTTGGGATGAAACGCCCCCGATGTCCGTAATTTCTAACTACGGATTGGTATGCCTGGAGAATCGTCACCACCACAAATTTTCGCGTTCCACCACCAGGCCGCCCGCCCGGCTGTGCCGCCCGTCAACCGGCGTAATATCCCTCCTCCTCAGGCGCGATGTCGGGCAAAGGCCAAAAGCGGCTGCTCATCGTGCCTTGTGAAAGCATCCTATTGATTGCCGCGCGCCGCCCGGCTATCGTTTAGGTTAAACGCATTCATTTTGTCTGCCGCCGCATACCCCAGCAATCGTTTCCCCTCCTCAAGCGCGAATGTGCAGCTACGGCCAACAGAGGTGGGGCACTCGCGCTCCGCTAACAGGTAGCCCGCCATGCCGCGCTAACAGTCAACCGGCATAAAAATCCCAACTCAGGCCGGGTCTGACGCGCCCGCCACAGCGCAAAGGCGACCCGTGACACCGCTGATAGGCAGCAAACTTTGCAATCAAAAATACGTCTGTTTTTTTCACCCTATAAAACCAGCTAAACAGTTCAATATCAATGCCATAAACTTTAGCAACTATACTCCCGGTGTATACTAAGTATACACTACGAGTTAGCTTAGCAATACCCAATTTGTTTTCACCATCAATCCGTCACATCTTTATAGCGGTTTTTTTAAGGCAGACTACGTGGCATCGGCTATCGGGGTTCGACTTAACAGATACCCCTACGATGTCCGCAGATTCCTGGAAATTCAGCGAAATGCAGTAAAATTCGTGGGATTCCCCGAAATACATGGGTTAAAAAATGCTATTTAAATATTTAAACACCAATAAGTTACGCCAAAAAGACTATCCTTGGAAACGCCATTAAGTGAACCAAATAACTTGTGAATATTCACAATAAATTCGGTGAATTCATAAGCAAATCATAATAAAATCACAATAAATACACAATAAAATCATAGCAATTCATAATAAATACACAGCAACTATGCCCTGTTTTCTTCTAAAAAATAGTTGTAGATAGCTGATAATTAGTTCTTTGACATATTGATTATTTGTTCCGCCCGGAAGTTTTTTTGAAATACCGGATCAGGCCGTACAAAAAAGTACCTCAAAAGTACCCCAAAAGTACCCCAAAAGTACACCAAAAGTACTGCAATAATACTCCGTGTATTATCGCAAATCCGCTGTAAGTGTTTGATAATTAGTTTTTTGAAATATTGAATGTTTGCCCCGATTTTGGATGCTTAACGGTTTCCGCATTCACAATTCCGCATTCGAAATTCCGCATTCCGCACTCCGCATTCAAATCGTAATCGCCGCCTTCACCAAATACGGCAAAATCTCCTTCTGAAAAGAAACAAAATTCTTGCGCACATCCGAGTCGCTT
>Ga0302315_10002233_pt1 | contig 18518 bp, 16 predicted proteins | sample III_Palsa_N3_1_FD_200532 | JGI IMG/M metagenome (GOLD analysis project Ga0302315, IMG submission 200532) | Peat permafrost microbial communities from Stordalen Mire near Abisko, Sweden - III_Palsa_N3_1 | ecosystem: Environmental > Terrestrial > Soil > Palsa > Peat permafrost | place: Sweden...
GCGAGCTTGGCGGCCTGGAATGGCAGCAGGATGAGGCCAATACACTGTTAATTAAATGGCTTGATAAACCCGCCGAAATATGGCGCACAGGCGGCGGCTATTTAAGCTCTTATGCCGCGCATAATACCCGTGTACCTGCCGGGCATCCCGAAGGATATTTGGAAGCGTTTGCTAACCTGTACCGTAATTTTGCCTTATGCGTTAAGGCTGATTTGGCAGGCAAAAATCCTGAAAAGGAATGGCTCGACTATCCGGGTATTGCCGATGGGGTAAGAGGGATGGCTTTTGTGGAGAATGTGATAGCATCCGGCAAATCAGCACAAAAATGGACGGATTTTGTTATTTAGTTTATTTATAATCGTACATGAAAACAATTAAAGGCCCCGCCATATTCTTAGCACAATTTATGGGTGCCGAAGCGCCCTTTAATAACCTGAGATCCATTTGCGAATGGGCCAAAAATTTAGGTTATAAAGGCGTACAGATCCCAACGCTCGATCCATCATTTTTAGATATAAAAAAAGCGGCTGAAAGTAAAACCTATGCCGATGAGATAAAAGGCCTTGTAAACGAATGCGGGCTGGAAATATCCGAGCTATCTACCCATTTACAGGGGCAATTGGTGGCTGTAAACCCAGCTTTTGATACCTTGTTTGATGCTTTTGCGCCAGAGGCTTATCGTAATAACCCCAAGGCAAGGCAGGAATGGGCCGTGCAGCAATTAAAATACGCGGCAAAGGCATCCCAAAACCTGGGCTTGAATGCTTCCGTTACCTTTAGCGGGGCGTTGATATGGCAATATTTTTACCCCTGGCCGCAACGCCCGGAGGGGCTGGTTGATACCGCTTTTACCGAATTGGCTAAACGCTGGGAACCCATATTAAATGTATATGACGAGTGCGGCATCGATCTTTGCTACGAGATCCATCCCGGTGAGGATCTGCACGATGGTATTACTTACGAGATGTTCCTGGAAAAGGTGAACAACCATCCGCGAGCCTGTTTGTTATATGATCCATCGCACTTTGTGTTGCAGTGCCTTGATTATTTGGAATACATTGACAATTACCACGAGCGTATCAAAATGTTCCATGTAAAGGACGCGGAGTTTAACCCTACGGGCAAGCAGGGCGTGTATGGTGGCTATCAAAGCTGGATCAACCGGGCGGGCCGGTTTCGTTCACTGGGCGATGGCCAGGTTGATTTTAAAGCCATCTTTAGCAAGTTGGCCGCTTATGATTACCCCGGCTGGGCAGTTTTGGAATGGGAATGTGCCCTAAAAAATTCGGAGGATGGTGCAAAGGAAGGAGCTGTTTTTATTAAAGATCACATCATCAAAGTAACAGAAAAGGCTTTCGACGATTTCGCGGCCTCGGGCAGCGACGACGCGTTCAATAAAGCTTTATTAGGTATAAAATAACAATCAAACTATGAAAAAATCACTTCTAATTTTTGGACTGGCACTGGCACTTGGGGCCTGTAACAGCAATAAACCGGCTAACAGTTCGGATTCCACCACTACAACAACTACATCAACTACCTCGGTAACTGATACCGCTGGCATGGCGCTTATCGCTAAAAATGACTGTTTAACCTGCCATAAAATAGACCAGAAGATTATTGGGCCTGCATATATTGATGTGGCTAATAAATATACCTCGAGCCCCGCTGTTATTGATACCCTGGCCATGAAGGTGATCAAGGGTGGATCAGGTAACTGGGGTACGGCTGCCATGTTACCGCATCCAAATTTGTCGATGGGTGACGCGCGCGAAATGGTGCAATATATTCTTTCATTAAAGAAATAATCTCATTGCCGCTTCTTATTCCTTAGCCGGAATGGAAATTGAACTTTTATATAAACCAATTATATATGACCAATAGAAGAATGTTTTTAACACAGGCGGGGTTGATCTCGGCCGGGATGATGATAAAGCCGCATATATTGCTGGCCAAAGCAAAAGAAAAGGTGGCGGGCCTGCAATTATACAGCCTGCGCGATCAGTTGAAGGTAGATGTTAAGGGTGTGATACCTAAGGTAGCTGTTGCCGGTTACAAAGAGGTTGAAACCTTTGGCTACAATAAAACCGACGGATTTTGGGGGCTGGATGCAAAAACATTCAGCAGCCTGCTTAAAGATAACGGTTTAAGCACGCCAAGCGGGCATTTTGAGTTCGATAGCTTTTTTGGCGCGGGCAATACTGATGACCTGCAAAGCTATATCGAAGCAGCCAATATTACCGGTATGGAGTATGTTATTGTGCCGCATTTAAATGGCGACTTCATAAAAACGGTTGACGATTTTAAAAGCATCGCCGCGAAATTGAATAAGGCCGCTGAAATATGTAAGCAATCAGGCTTGAAATTAGGTTACCATAACCATAATTTTGAGTGGAAACCTGTTGGCGGTACTACGTTTTACGATACCATATTAAACGAAACCGATCCGGCGTTGGTTAACCTGGAGATGGACCTGTACTGGGTGGTACGGTCGGAGCAGGACCCGATAGCTATCATAAAAGCGCATCCGGGGCGGTTTTTCGCGTTCCATATTAAGGATATGGATAAAAACAACCATAACATCAATACCGAGGTTGGAAACGGTACTATCGACTTTAAAAGCATTATGGCCTATGCAAAACTGGCGGGCGTAAAGCATTTTATTGTGGAGCAGGAAAACTATACCAATATAGACCCTTATGTGAGCATTACACAAAGTTGTAATTACTTAAAAAATGTTTTGCATGTTTAAAAAGCACCAATTAAACCAATTATAAAATGAAACATAAAATTGTATTGACTGCTTTATTAGCAGGGAGTTTTTTTATGGCTAACGCACAACAGGCCGCCAAGCCCGAAGATACCGAAGTATGGACACCCGAACCGGCAGTAGTTACTCCGGGTAAAACCTGCGGCGACGCTCCCTCGGATGCTATTGTTTTGTTCGATGGCAGCAACCAGGATCAATGGGTATCGGCACAGGACAGGACACAGCCTGCCAACTGGGTTATTGCCGATGGTATATGGACCGTAAATAAAAGCGCGGGAAATATAGAGACTAAAAAAACATTTACTAATTACCAATTACATGTGGAATGGCGCGAACCCGTTGATATAGCCGGAACCGGGCAGGCGAGGGGCAATAGCGGTGTTTTCATGGCCTCATTAGGTAAAGGCGATGCCGGGTACGAGTTACAGGTTTTGGATTCGTACAATAACAAAACCTATGTGAATGGCATGGCCGGGAGTATTTACAAGCAATTTATCCCACTGGCTAACCCAACCAGGCCGCCAGGTGAGTGGCAAACTTATGATGTGATATGGACAGCGCCCGTGTTTAATGATGACGGATCATTAAAATCACCTGCAAGGGCAACAGTAATATTTAATGGTGTTTTAGTTGAAAATAATGTTGAGCTATTAGGCCCTACAAAATATATCGGCAAACCGGAATATTCCAAACATGGCCCGTCGCCTATAAAGCTACAGGCACATGGCGATAAAAGCATCCCTCTAAGCTTTAGAAATATTTGGGTAAGGGAATTACCATAAGCATACGATCGTACCTGTCTTGTAAACAAAAACACCGGTCTTATACCAAATAAGACCGGTGTTTTTGTTTTATTATTACCCGAATATAGTGTCGGTTTACAATGATCCTCAAATAAATTACTCTACCTTGTAATGGTAAATAAAGCGGGCCAGGTTGCCATCGCCATCAACTCCCTCCAGCACTACGCGGTAGGTTCCCTTGCCATCGGCATTATAAAAATCAAACGAGGCCTTGCCTGTATTGTCGGTTATTATTTTCGGATTCCAGTAAATAGTGGTACGCAGATCGGGCATATCTAAATTCTCTCTGGCAACGGCATATTTCGGCACATAAAACTCCTGGTTTTTAACATAGCCTCTAGGAGTTATGGTTATGATATTGTTTTGAGGCATCAGTTCTTTAAGTTGCGCCAGGCTTATCTTTTCGCCTTTTTCTACCTTTTTTGAGTTGATTACCAGCACGCCCTTGGTATTACTTATTTTATTTACACCGCTAAATCCATCATTTAAAAATACTTCTACCGATTCTACTGTCGAAGCTTGTATATTATCGAGGTAATTAGCGTCAACCGGCATGCCATTATAATAAATTGCAGCCGGTGTGCTTTTATTGCCGGCATTATAATCACTGGTTATGTAAAAGTTTTCATTATCATAGGTAAATCCAAATACTGAACCCCTAAGGCAATCTGTTAAATAGGTGCAGCCCTGCAACATGCCGCTGCTAACAATATGATCCGGCTCGGGGCTCAAGCCTGTTAACCCCGGATAATCTAAGTGGCTTGGTTTTTTTACTTCAACCTTAGCTGTAATAACTACTTCTTTCAATACACGTGTGCCACTGTATTGCCTTTTAGTATTTTGCAGGTAGGTGGTAAGCGTACTATCAATGTTTACTATGTTATCGGGCGCATTTACATTTTTCTGAAGCGCGGGTAAGGTTTCCTCATTAACGGTTAATACTAAATTCCGCGCATTTTCATTATTCTTGGCATTAAGTACTACCTGGTTTGAATCGGCTAATACTAACTTTGAAAACCTGAAATTACCCGAGGCATCGGTTGTAGCATCGGTAGAAAATATTTTATCGGGGATGACCAGGTGAACATTTCCGTTTGATACCGGTATACCACTGTTTGACCGTAAAGTACCTGTAATGCTTATTCCCTGTTCGGGCAGATAAAAAAGAGTTGGAAACTTATCGGCAACTATATCGCTGTAATTAAACTTGGTATAGCCCTGCGTAAGCATCAGCAGATCGAGATTTTCAACCCTGGTATTATCAACATGGTTAAAATAGTAGTTAGGCTTTTCAATATATCCCTTCAGGTCGGATGTTAGCAATAAGCTCGATAAAATAGTGGTTTCCTTATCTTCATCAAACGGCACTTTCGTTTCGTTGGTTACCGCTAATGAAAAAGTTCCAACATCGGGTACATCCTTATTTTTTACCAGCAAGCCCAATCTTACCCTTTGTCGGGATGTATAAACCGGGTGATCTGTGGTTACCGTAACATTCAACAGGTCGTTATGCTGAATAAAGGCCAGCCTTTCGCTTAGGGGGTCACCCTCTGACGATAGGAGCGACATTTGTAAAATACCTGTAGGGAATTTGCTTTTTGGTATGGAAGCCGTATAAATGAGGCTTTTAAGGTTGGTTTGCGCGGCATAATAGATATTGCCGCCGTTTTGGCCAACTATATAGAGCCGGGTATTAGCAAATTTCTGTAAAAAATCAGCGTTCGAAGTTATTTTGATGGTAAGGCTATCGGGGTTGCTATTGTTGAGGGTAAGGTCGATACCTTCATCAAGCGTACGGGGCAGGTCATAGCTTACTTGTGATCCATCGGGAAAAACGACATTGGCTTTGTACGTTTTGCCCAGTTCCGGAGTCATGGCAAAAAAGCCCATTCCTAAATGCTGCGATGTAAAATCGGCTACCTGCTTATTATCATTATCAACAACAGTTCCTTTCACATCAATGCTTAATCCCCTGGAGTTAATGGCCTTAAACGCGATTTTTGAGCGAACGCCGGTAACCATATTGCCCCCTTCCGGAAAAAACTGCACATCCATTGCTACAGAGGCTGTTTTTAAGGAGAAGGTATTGGTGAGTGTTTTTTTATAGTTGATCTCAATTTGAGTGGTCAGATCGGCAGCGGCAAAAATGCCAGGTTTATTGCTCGAAAAAGTTATATCAAGGCCGCCGTTCTGGTCGGTAACGCCTTTTCCCTTATCAATAGTTTCATCATCGTTCTGCACTTTCCATGATACCCGTTTGTTAATATACGCCACATTATCCTGGTCGGTAAAGGTAATGTGCGCCTTTATGCTTTCGCCGGTGCCCTGTACGGCGTTGGTAAACGTAATATGGGTATTAATGGGGTTATCCTTATCAACCGTGTTGCCTACTGCTATGCTTTTGGTAAAAAAATAACCGGCATCAAAGTTTCGCATCCAGGCGGTATATGACCTGATGTGGTAGTTCCCTTCGTTAAATGATTCCTGGGGTAATACTATGCTGCCCCAGCCTATACCGTTAATTATAGGCAGGCGTAATGATCGTACAATAGAATCGCGACTGTTTATCATATCAACATACAAAACCTTGCTTAGGGCCGATAGCATGTGCTGATCAACAGTTACATAGGCCTTAAACCATATCGTATCGCCAACTGCATAGTAAGGTTTATCAAAATGCAGGTAAACTTTTTCAAGCGGAAAGTTTGTGGCAAACTTTGCTGTTTTTAAAATCAGGGTTTGTAGGGGAATACTGTCATCCTGCGCAAAAGCAGCTACTGAAATGGTTGTTAAAATACAAAGGGTAAATGCAAATTTTCTTAAAATCATCAACATGATGTGAAGTAAAGTAAATAATAGGGCGGCTAAATATATCTAATTAAAAGCACAGCGGCATGGGTTTAACACGCTTTAACATATTTTTTACAATAGGGGCATCTGTTGTATGTAACGGTTAGCAGGGCGGGAATCTTTTATAACAGCCGAAATTTTTTCTGTTGAAGTGACATATCGCTATTATGAGCGGTGATTCCAGAAGTTGGGTTGTTGGTTAAGGGTTGCGCCGGGCATGTGCTAAGTTGGCGCTGTGTTATAAAACGTACCGGGTAAAAAATATCATTGCAACCCATTTTTGATGAATTGCAATGATATGAATAGAGATAATTGAAATAATTTTTACCAGCCAGAACCTTTTTTAGCGCTACCGCCGCTAATATGTCCTTCGGCTGTGGCTTTGCTCATGATTGCAGCCATTTTATTGCCCGCACTGTCTGTACCAGTTGCAATATACCTACCCGATTTTATGTCGATAACAGGATCGATCATAGGTACATTCTTGGTTTTTGTTTTTACAGAATAGGCGGTAATACCGCCGCTTTGTGGTGTTGCCATAATAAGTTTAAATTGTTTTTTTAAATTAACCCCTGTAAGAGGCGATTGTTTTAACAAACATAGTTTATTGTAGCTAAGTTGTATATAAACTACCCTGAAAATTATTAACAAATTATAGGTAATTAACAATTTTTGGTGTTATTGACCCTGTTTACTGGTTTATAGCTAATTTTAAGGTATCTTGAAGTTATAAACCGGTTTTAATTATATATTCATTTGCCCCTATTACTTTTGTTTTTTGCTGTTAAATAATATCTTTATATATTAATAACAAATTTAAAACCATAATACCTAAAGTGGGTTTTGATATATTACAAACACTAAATTAACATGGGAAAAAGAGATTCGAGTTTATTGTACCTGTTTTTGGGCATCTACTCATTAATGATAAGCTGGTATTATAACCATTCACTCATCATTCTTTTAATTACCTATATATTTTGGCCTCTTTACCTGGTTTATGAGTTGCTTATAGGCCACCTGGCCCATGATATGTGGAAACACATACCGCTTTCTTATTTTAAATAAGCCGCCATTACCCCGGTACCTCAACAACTTATTGCCTGTTTATGCGCTAAAATGTGTATATTTGCATTAAACAGGATATAACTTGTTTCCTGTTCACCTCTATTTCAACCGGTTTTTATAATCAGGATTTTTTTTCAGCTGCTATCAGGCTGTTTCACTATTAATTTCCAACCGGTATAGCCCATCCAAAAAAGGATCTGACTTTAACAGGTAATTAATCATTTTTTAACTAAAACAACGTAATCTATGGCTAAATCTCAAGCAACCTTCATGAAGAAGCAACTGGAAAAAAACAGACAGAAAAAGAAAGAAGATAAAGAAGCACGTAAACAGGAACGCCTGCAAAACACCACTGATGGCAGCCTTGACAGTATGATGGCTTATGTTAACGAGTTTGGAGAAATAACTTCAACACCTCCCGAAAAACGGAACATCCCGCAATAATAATCAGAGTTTTTCAACCACTACGGCTGTTCCGTATGCAAGTACTTCGGTAATGCCCTGCATTATCTCATTTGCATCATAGCGCATATTAATAATAGCATTTGCGCCCAAAGTTTGTGCATGTTGTGCCAAAAGCTGGAAAGCCTCCTCGCGCGAGTTTTCGCAAAGCTCCACATAAATTGATAGTCTGCCGCCAAAAAGCGACTGAAAGCCGCCGGCGATATTGCCCAGCGCGCTGCGGCTGCGTACGGTTATGCCGCGCACAACACCTAAATGTTTAACAATTTTATAACCCTCTAAACCGGTGCTGGTAGTAATTAATGCTGCGTCCATATTGTTGATTGATATTGATTTATAATTTATTGGCTTAACAAATATAATTATTAGATAACGCGGCCTGTAAAATGTTACTGATAAACCATAACATTTTAATTTCAGCCCAAGCCTTGTATCAATTTTATTTAATTGATAGATTTAGGGATATAAATTTTTAAACAATATACCTTAGCACATGCGTAAAATACTATCCTCTCTATTCTTGTTTTTGATAATATGCAGCAGCCATGCATTTGCACAAACTGCTGATATATACCAAAAAGCCGGCGACGGATATTTTGATGATAAAAATTACCAGGCAGCTTTTGACAGTTATAATCACGCTATCAAAAAAAGCGGTGGGGATAAAGCTATACTCTCTGTTTTATACTACAAACGCGGGAAAAGTTTGTATGGTTTACACAAAACAGATGAGGCTATACAAGATTACAATAGCGCCATAGCTATAAATCCCTCATATATGGTTGCTTACTGGGACAGGGGGGTAGTGTATGATCATACCAGCAGATTTCAATTGGCTATTGATGATTATAAAAAAGCTATTTCGCTAATAAATGACAATAGCCAGAGTATAAGCCTGTCCGTATTATACTGCAATATCGCATATAACGAGCTGTCATTAAATAACCTGGATGAAGCTTTAAAAGCCGACTCTACATCATTGGCATTAAATGAATTTTATAGTAGGGGATATAAGGCCAGAGGCCAAATACATACTACATTGAAAAATTACGCGCTGGCAGTTGACGATTATACGCTTGCTCTTGAAAATTACAGGGATAACGATACTTCACAAATATCATCGCTTCTTACCATGCGCGCCGATAATAAAAGGTATTTAAAAAAATACAAAGATGCTATAAATGATTATTCAATGGCTATACGATTGTTTAGCCAAAATAGATTTGCATACTGGAACAGGGCCGCCGCCTATGGCGATAATGGCGACTATAAACTGGCCTCAGATGATTATACCACCGCTATAAATTATTATAAAGGCGATAGTACCAATTTATCAAAACTATATATTGACAGGGCCAATAATGAAATAGGGCAAAGCTTATTGAACAATGCTATAATGGACGATTCCGTTGCATTAACCTACAATACGGATGATGCCGAAGCATATTATAGCCGTGCTATTGCGTATACCCAAAGCGGAGATTACCAATTGGGTATTAACGACTATAATAAATTGATAACACTTAAACCCAATGAAAAAAAATTATTGGCCATTTTATATTACCAGGTAGCCAATAACGAGTATTTTTTGAATGAATTTGATAAGGTTATAACTGATTGCAGCAAAGCTATTGAATTGAACCCCGAATATTCGGCCTCGTATTATTATAGGGCGAAGGTATATTTAAAACAAATGCAAAATAAACAGTTAGCAGTTAATGATTTTAATAAAGTAATGCAATTGGATACAACAAAAAAATCTGTTAGTTATATATTTTCCTTGTACTATACCGGTAAGCCCGACGAGGCTATAGTTATTCTGCAAAATGATGTTTTAAACACCAATAACGATGCTTCATTACTATCCGATTATTATAACCTGGCTTGTTTGTATTCACTAATGAATAAGCCTGATGAGGCCAATACCTATCTGAAAAAAGCCGTAGATAATGGTTACTCAAAAAAATATGCCGCTGCTGATAGCGACCTGGATAACATCAGGAATACGGACGATTACAAAAGTATAATAGCTGGCCCCTCAAATTAGAACAAATAATAAAAACATAAAAAAAGCCGGCTTAATAATTTAAGACCGGTTTTTTTGTTGTGACGTGGTTTGTGACTTATTACATGCCGCTTTTTATGGCTGTTATGGCATCCAAATGTTTATGTATGGTGGGCAATGTGCTGGTTGCAAATGCTTTAAGCGTAGTGTCTGTACCATTGCTTTGTTCGCTTTCAAAAAGTTTGATGGTTTTTTTATGATCCATTACCATCATATCAACATAAGCTTTATCAAAATCGCTCCCCATTTTTTTCGATAGCATATCAATTTTCTTTTGCTGGGCAGAATCGGGCCCTGCCGGAAGCATAATGTTTTGTGCTTTGGCTATGGCCATTAATTTATTGCCGGCATCGGTATGGTCGGTAACCATCATACTGGCAAAATCTTTAAGTTTACTACTGGTAGCTTGTGTAATGGCAACTTTACTTGCTGCAATTTCGGTCATACCACCGGCCGCTGCCTTCATAGCGAATTTAGCATCGCTGGAATCAACTGCTGATACAACCTTGGTTTCGGTTTTACTACTGTCGGTATTTGTAACAGTAGTTACACTATCAGTCGCGGTACTTTTAGAGGCGTTGTGGCAGGCCTGCAACATTCCAAACGAAAGTGCGGCGCCAATAATTAAATTTAATTTTTTCATGGTGATGTGTTTTTATTAATAGTAACACATTCTGTGCCAAGATGATCGGGCCGTTTAATTGATAGCTATGAGGCAACTGTTTTTTCAGTTGATCTGCGGCTTTTGAAATAGAAATAGAGTGGTACGCCAATAACTGTGAGCAGCAAACCAAGGGCCGAATTAATTACCGGGCTTTTACCGTCCATATAATTACTAATATCGTTATACAGGGTTATCACCACATATAAAACAGAAAAGGCGATAAAAATAACAGGCAAAACCGGGTAGCCATGCAATTTATAAGGGCGATGGGTGCCCGGCATTTTTTTGCGCAATACAAAAATGCCGTAGGCGGCAAAGGCATAAAATATCCAGCTTACAAATACGAACATATCCATCAGCATATCAAAGGAGCCGATAAATATCAGCGAAACGGCCCATATACCCTGGAGCCATAAAGCATTGGCCGGCGTGTGCCTGCTATTGGCCCTGCCGGTAAAGGTAAAGAACATATTTTCTTCGCCCATGGCATAAACAATACGTGCGCTGGGCATAATGGTTGCACTGGTACAACCTGCGGTTGATACTACCACCATAAGCGCTACCAAACCACCGCCTACCACCCCCAATACTTTGTATAAAGCATCAGAGGCTACCAGTTGCGAATGTTTCATCACATCAACAGGCAGCATATATAGGTAAGCCTCGTTGGTGAGCACGTATAGCAGTATGCAAACGCAAAGCCCTATTATGAGGCCCATTGGTATATTTTTTTGCGGATTTTTTATCTCGCCCGATATCATACCCAGGTTATTCCAGCCATCATAAGCGGCCAGCGCGCCGGTTGTGGCAGCAATAAAAGCGGTAACCTGTTTCCAGTGCGAGTGCGTAAAGCTTAACGAATTAGTGGTTAAATTGAGCACATTGCCTTTGCCCGAAAATAAGATGGCTCCCGCTAAAAACACCAAAGCGCCTACCTTCAACACCGAAAAAAAGATCTGTACCGTGCCCGATGCCTTAACGCTCCGGGTGTTCATCCAGGTAAAAATAAGGATAAGCAATATAGCCAGGCCTTTTACGCCAATGTTCTCCAATAAATAAAATTTACCGAGAAAGGGTATGGTCAAGGCTACTGAATGTTCAATTAGCGGCGAAAAACGGGGCAGATGAATAAAATATTGTACATAATCGGCAAATACGAAGGCTATGCCCGATATACCGGCGGTATTGATGACCGCGAAGCAGGCCCATCCGTACAAAAAGGCAAAAAAATTACCATACATGTGCCTGAAATAAATATACTGGCCACCCGTTTCGGGCATTATAGCGCCCACTTCGGCATTGATCATACCACCAAAAAGTGAAACTACGCCCGCTACTATCCATACCATCATCAGCAAAATGGGTGAGCCCAGCTGCGCCGCCATTGTAGCAGGTTTCATAAAAATGCTGCTGCCTATCACACTGCCTATAACAATAGATATACATGCCCATAAACCTAATTTGCGCTGTAGTTGTGCCATGTTATTTGTTCATAAATTCAGTAAGTACGCGGTGAAAATGATGCGTGCCCTGTTCGCGGGTAACGGAGTAGCGCCCGTGCTGGTAAAACCTGGAACGTATGCCGCGCTGCACGTTCTCCACAATTTCTTCGTCCTCCATTTCAACCTTGTCCAACCCGCTTCCGGCACCCTTACCCAACTTGGCGGCATCCCAAACGTAGCTGTAAAAACAAACCCGGCTTTCGCCAATGCTAACAGGTTCAACAATATTTACCGATAGCCCCCAGGGATAAAAGTTGAACATCATGTTTGGAAACACCCAAAAATAGTATGCCGCCACTTTTTTACCATAGTCGTGCGAGGATGGGGGCAGATCGAAGCAATCTTCATCGGTTTTAGCCAGGCCCAGTTGCAGGCTGCTGTAAGGGAAAAATAATTCGGTGGCATATTCGCCATAATCTATCACAGCATTCAACCCTGCATGCACAAAGGGAATATGAAAGCCTTCGAGGTAATTTTCGCAGTACAACCCCCAATGCGCCTTTACATGGAATACGCGCGAAAGTTCCGGCTCAAATTTAAAATCATCCAGCGGCATCCAGCTTACGCGCTCCGTCATATCGCGGAAAAACAGTTCCTGCTCATACTTTGGATCGAGCGAGGTAAACAGCCATTTCCCCCATTTAAACAGCTGGAGTTGATGCAGATCATCATCTTTTGTGGGGAAGTCTTCTACCTCTTTAAATTCCGGCATCGAAGCGAATTTTCCGTCGAGCCCGAACATGCGGCCATGATAGCGGCAGCGCAGGTTATTCAGTTTACACGCTTTATCGGCCACCAGGTTACCCCGGTGGGTGCATACGTTGGAGAGCAGGTTAATAGCGCCGGTTTTATCCTTTGTTAACAGCAAAGGTTCATCCAGGTAGTTGGGTAAAAGGTTAAGCGGATATACATCGCCGGCCTCCTTAACCAGGTGGCTGCTGCCGATGAATTGCCAGGATGGTGCAAATATTTTCTCTTTACAAGCCTCAAATGCTGCCGGATTGGTATAAAAGTCAGAATGGATGGTTTTTGCTTTCGCGATGTTCGGATCGACGGAATAATCGGGCATGTGCAAGGGCTGTTATTTACGCTGTAAAATAGGGAATTGTAATGAATTTAACAAAAGCGTGGTAAACGCGGTATTTCTTGTTAAAAGGGAAATTATTCCGGTAATTGAAGTTTGGAGGATGTGATGATATTTTTTTAACCACAAAAGGCACAGCGAGAAAAACACGGAGAGAGTTGATTGAGTTTGTATTTTAATTGAAATGGGACACTAATTTATCGAATTACACTAATCTGCTTTGAGATTTTTTTCTATTCGTGAATTCGAGATCAATTCGTGTAATTCGTGCTTACTCAAAATTGAGATGGGACACAAATTTTATCAAATTGAAGCGAATTTCTCTAATCTGCTTTGATAGATTTTATTAATGGTAAGGTCAGGGCTTTTAAGTGTTCATTTTCAGGTTGCTGAAATTTGCTATAATATAAGGCAAAAATGCTTAAAACGGCAAAATAGTTATACTTTTCAGTATCAAAATCAGCCTTTTAACAGGTCGCTAAGGTATACGGTTGCTTCGGCGTTTACGAGAGTTAAAGTCCCGGGCGAGCCATCTGCCGGATATAAGATACAGTTAAGCGTGAGTTTAATTTTGAGGCCTTCGGGAGCGCCGTATTGCCCGGGGATAGGGGTTGCCGAAATTATATTCGCGGTACCGTGGGCCTGCGGGCCAACGCTGGTATAGGGTTTGCCGGTGCTGTCGGTATAGTAAATTATCAATGATTTATAGCCGGGATCATAATCATAAATGGTAGCGTAATTCCATCCGCCGGTATTCACAAAGCTATTGAAATAGGGGGTTACAGTATTGCCGGTATCCACCTGCATGGTTTTAAATTCCACATAAAAACCGGGCAGCAGGGTTTTGTTCGATGCAAATATTTCTGCAGTAAGGTAGCCTGTAATTACGCCGTTGGCAGTAATAGCGTTACCGCCGCTGCCAGTTCCCCAGCCACCGGGATCAGCGGTAACCTGCCAGTTTAGTGCCTGGCCGTTTAAGGTGGCTTTTAAGTAATAACCCGTGTCAGCCGTGGTACCGGTATGTACGGTATCGATTGTCGAGGTGGAATCTGTTTTTTTAGGGTATATAGGCGGGTCGAGTTTACAGGCCGATAGAAAAGATACTATTAAAGCTAAAACAAGCGTAAAATTCAATATTTTCATTCGGTGCCGAAGCTATTAATTTATTCCATTGTTAAACTTGCTTTATGTTTAATTATTGCAAATGGTGGGAAATTAAAGGCCTTTATATACCCATTATTGGCTAAGATGAGTACAGCGCAATCATATCAATACTAATATACCAGACCGTCGGGAAGATTAATGGATATAGCACCATTAGTAAGAGCTAAGGTATTACTGCTGCCATCCATATCATACAACTGGCATGAAACGGTCATTGTCAGATCCAGCGACTCCTTTACGCCAAGCGTAGCGGGGACTTGTGTTACTGTTAAAATGTTTGCCGTACTTCCGGTTTGCGGGCCCTGGCTGGAATATTGGTTACCCTTGCTATCGCTGTAATAGATCACTATAAATTTAGTCCCTACGGTAAGATCCTGCGTTGTGGCATAATTCCAATTGCCGGTATTTATAAAGGCATTAAAATAAGCAGCTATCTGATCATTCGTATCGTTGCCCAGATCAACCTGGTAGGTACGAAACCCTACTTCAATTGTTGGAGAGTTTCCCTGAGCGGGGGATATCTCCGCGTCAAGTTCAGCCGTATATATACCCTGATTGTTTGAGCCATTACTTCCCGAACCCAGTAACCAGCCCGTCATATCATCGGTAACCTCCCAATTTAATGCCTGCCCATTGATGGTAGCTTTAAAATAATATTTGTTGGTTCCTGTGCCAGTGCCTGTTCCAGTACCAGTACCAGTGCCTGTGCCTGTTCCCGTACCGGTTCCTGTGCCGGAACCTGTTCCAGTTCCTGTGGTAGTACTTGCCGGAGGCGTTGCCGCTACATATCCGGGATCGCCGGGAAGTATGGGCTTATCCAGCTTGCATCCTGAAAAAAATAATGCGGCTACGATTAACAGGTGTGTAAAGTTCAGTGGTTTCATTGCTCCTAAGGTATTGAATTTTAATTGAAACAAAGGAACAAACATTACCAAAGTAAAAACAGCATTTTTAGCTTATGGGTAATACTTTATTCGCCCAACAATCCACACTACCCTAACTTTTCAACAATGCCGCTAAACCCCGCCCAATGCATTAACTTTACCAACCTATTAAAAAGGAGTAACGCGCTTGGCAAAAGAAGCTACCAAAGAAACACCCCTAATGCAGCAGTATAACACGATAAAGGCTAAGTACCCTGGTGCTTTGCTGCTGTTTCGTGTAGGTGATTTTTACGAAACCTTTGGCGAGGATGCCATCAAAGCCTCGGGCATTTTGGGCATTGTGCTTACCCGCCGCGCAAACGGTGCCGCCACGCATATCGAGCTGGCCGGTTTCCCGCATCATTCGCTGGATACTTATTTACCTAAACTGGTAAGGGCGGGCCAGCGGGTAGCCATTTGCGACCAGCTGGAAGACCCGAAAACTACCAAAACCATTGTTAAGCGCGGTGTTACCGAATTGGTTACGCCCGGCGTGGCCATAAGCGATAATATACTGCATCAAAAGAGCAATAATTACCTGGCATCGCTTTATTTTGAGAAGAACAGCATTGGTATAGCGTTGATCGATATTTCAACCGGCGAGTTTTTAACCGCGCAGGGCAACAGCGATTATATTGATAAACTGCTGCAAAGCTACAGCCCGAGCGAGGTGATCTATCCCAAGAGCCGGAATAGTGATTTTAAAGCCAATTATGGCGATAGGTTTTATACCTACACCCTCGACGATTGGCCCTATAGCGGCGATTATGCTACGGAAACACTGTTAAAACACTTCGGCGTAAAATCGCTCAAGGGCTTTGGGATCGATAAGCTGAATCTGGGGATTGTGGCTGCCGGTGTGGCGCTGCATTATTTGAATGAAACCGAACACCGTAATTTACAGCACATATCGGCCATCAGCAGGATAGAAGAGGACCGGTATTTGTGGATAGACCGATTCAGCATCCGCAACCTGGAGCTGGTAGGCTCGAATAATGAAAACGCGCTTACTTTGGTTGATGTGCTGGATCATACCTGCTCGCCCATGGGCGCACGTTTGCTGCGCAGGTGGATAGTAATGCCGCTAAAGGAAATTAAACCCATCAACGACCGCCTGGGCGTGGTGGAATACCTGATAGCCCAGGAAGAACTGCGCGAAACCCTGCAGCAATACATCAGGCAAATAGGCGACCTGGAACGGTTAATATCGAAGATAGGGCTGCAAAAGGCCAACCCGCGTGAAGTATGCCAGCTTAAAAAGGCGCTGCGTGCTATTGAAAGCATCAAACAAGTTTGCGAAACATCGGTAAGTATGCCCTTAAAAGCCATCGGCGGGCAGTTAAACCCCTGTACGCTCATCAGCGAGAAGATAGAGAAAGAATTGCACCCCGAGCCGCCGGTAATGATAGTAAAGGGTGGTGTAATGAATGAAGGCATTAGCGAGGAACTGGACCGCCTGCGTAAAATAGCTTTCGGCGGAAAAGGCTACCTGCTGGAGATACAGAAGCGCGAAGCGGAATCAACCGGAATACCATCGTTAAAAGTATCGTTCAATAATGTGTTCGGCTATTACCTGGAGGTAACCCATTCGCACAGGGATAAGGTACCAACCGACTGGATACGCAAACAAACGCTGGTGAATGCCGAGCGTTACATTACCCCGGAACTGAAGGAATACGAGGAGCAGATATTAGGTGCCGAAGAGAAGATACTGGCACTGGAAACCAGGCTGTATAATGATCTGTTGTATTCCCTTGCTGAATATATTAAGCCTATACAGCTTAACGCGCAGCTGGTGGCACGTTTGGATGTGCTGCTGAACTTTGCTACCATCTCCATAAAAAACTACTACGTAAAGCCTGAAATAAACGAGGGCAGGGTTATTGATATAAAGGGCGGCCGCCACCCGGTTATTGAAAAAAACCTGCCGCTGGGCGAAACTTATATCACCAACGATGTTTTCCTGGATTCGGAATCGCAGCAGATCATTATCATCACCGGGCCGAACATGGCTGGTAAATCTGCCCTGCTGAGGCAAACGGGCCTGATCGTACTAATGGCGCAGATGGGTTGTTTTGTGCCCGCTAAAGCCGCGATGATAGGTTTGGTTGACAAAATATTCACAAGGGTGGGGGCATCGGACAACGTATCATCCGGCGAATCGACATTTATGGTGGAGATGAATGAAACCGCCAGCATTCTGAATAATATTTCCGACAGGAGTTTGATATTGCTGGATGAAATTGGGCGCGGTACATCAACTTATGATGGTATTTCCATTGCCTGGTCCATTGCCGAGTATTTGCATAACCATCCGTCGGCAAAAGCCAAAACGCTGTTCGCCACGCATTACCATGAGTTGAATGAGTTGAGCAATTCTTTTAACCGCATTAAAAACTTTAATGTATCGGTAAAGGAAGTTGGCCACCAGATCATTTTTCTGCGCAAGCTGGTGCCCGGCGGCAGCGAGCATAGTTTCGGGATCCACGTGGCTAAACTAGCCGGCATGCCGCAAAAAATATTGAGCCGCGCCAACGAAATATTAAAAAAGCTGGAAAACGAACGCACAGGCGGCGAGCATATTAAGGAAAGCATACGCAAGGTGCAAAAGCAAGCCGTGCAAATGCAGATGTTCAGTATAGACGACCCGGTTTTGGTTAAGATACGCGATACGCTGAATAACCTGGATGTAAATACGCTTACGCCTGTGGAGGCGCTTATGAAACTGGATGAGATACAAAGGGTAATAAAAGGGTAATTTGTCCCGATAGCTATCGGGATCGGATTTTTCAATGTTCGATTTCGGATTTGTTGTGGGTGGACTTATCTGTTCAGCAAGCAGAAATATTTTATTCCCATTGTTTATTCCATTATATTAGTGGCTAAACCCCCAATTATGGACGCTGTGTATGTGATCTTATTTATAATTGTTATCATACTGCTGATCACCAATCAAAACAGTTTAAATAAGAGAATAGAGGGGCTGGAGAACAGGATATTCGATCTGCAAGGCATGCTAAGGAAACTAAACCTGCCCAAACAAGCGCCTGATAGCCCAAAAACAATACTGCGTGATGAAGAAGATTTTGCCTCCAAACCGATAGCTGAACAAAAAGCAGAAATTCCCCAGCCAATACCGCCAAACCCCGAGAAATTTGAAATT
>Ga0302315_10002236_pt1 | contig 18506 bp, 13 predicted proteins | sample III_Palsa_N3_1_FD_200532 | JGI IMG/M metagenome (GOLD analysis project Ga0302315, IMG submission 200532) | Peat permafrost microbial communities from Stordalen Mire near Abisko, Sweden - III_Palsa_N3_1 | ecosystem: Environmental > Terrestrial > Soil > Palsa > Peat permafrost | place: Sweden...
GGGCCTGTACCGATCGACGCACAGTAGGCTGGTCTGCGGAGTTCCGTCTGGACGCCAAGGACGAGATCAATCAGGCTGGTGGTTGGCGCATCTTTGTCCGTTCCAAGCGCCCGCCACGAGACAAAAGTGAACCGGAAAAAGCATGAAAGCTCTCTGTTGACAGTATTTTCGGACGCGGGTTCGACTCCCGCCGCCTCCACCATTTACAAACAGTTTCACAAAGACAAGGCTTGCGGCAGAACGAAAAACAGCCGACTGTTGTTTCAGTCGGCAGGAAACTCGTTCGAAACATTCGAACGGGTCTTCTGCTTTTTATCTATCGAGATTTATTAAAATCAGGATTTCCCTGCTTCTGTTGCCATCGAACATAAGAGTTGAAGAGTCCCGTAGGTCTCTTCAAATTACTGACTTCTTTGGGGATATTTGGTAGCGTTACCGGGGCTCGAACCCGGACTCTTCGCCTTGAGAGGGCGATTTTAGGTTCGCTCGAAGCGCTCCCTGCTGCACCTCAACGCACATCAAACCCCTGTTTTTAGAGCCTTCATCCATATTTTGTGCTTCATGCAGTAGGGTGCGCCAAGGTACATATCAAGGAACAAACTAGCCCCTATTAGCCCCAGCAATAGTATAAGGTGGCATTGGAGGCGATGAGTTATGCCACGTAAACCTAATGCGGTGTCTGGAGTTTTCGAGAAGCACGCCGGTTCTGGTGTTTGGTACATCCGGTATTCAGTCGACGGGAAGAACGTTCGTAAAATGATCGGGACCCGAGCGCAAGCAATCGATGCTCTCCACAAAGTGCGTTTGGTGAAGGTGACTAATGAGGGCAGAGTCGCAAAATCAGGCAGAGAAGAAACGCTGACACAGGATGAGATCAATAATCCCCCACAGTCGGAGCGAACGGTCTCTCAACTATGTGACGACTACTTGAAGCATATCCAAGATCCTAAGAACAGGCGCCGGCCGAAAGATCAGATCAATCCTCCAATCCGGCTCAACTCTATAAAGAAGGCCCTGGGCCCTCGCATAGCTGCATACATAAAGCCCTACGAAGTTGAGGACTGGCTAAAGAGCTTGGACAAGAAGCCGGGGACTCTGAACCGATACCGTTCAACATTCTCCAGCGTGTATCGCTATGCGAAAGGGCGGGCGGTAGTTTCCGTCAATCCTGTACGCGATACCGCTCAGTTCCCTGTCGAGCTGCCCAATCCGCGTTGGTTGCAGCCGGACGAAGAAGAAAAACTGAGATCGGTACTCGACGGCTGGATACGGAACTGTCCGGAGAACCAACCTGTCAAACGTCTCTTCCTTCGTTGCCATCCACACGAGTTGACCGTGGCTCTCGGGACAGGCATGCGGAAAAGCAACCAGTATGCAATCAAGTGGTCGGAGCACGTCGACTTGCCCAAGAGAAACATCTATCTGCCCCCGTCCTTGACCAAAACCGGCAAGGCGCAGAATATTCCCATCATTGATGACGTGTATGAGGCTCTGGTGGAGCTCAGGGAGATTCAGAGGGAGATTGCCGCCCTGCGACCGAAAGAAAGCACCAGCGGCGAATCTGAACGCATGCGCCCTAATGGCCGAGTGTTCATCATCACGGAAAACAGAGAGTGGTGGAAAATGGCCCTCTCTGAAGCTGGGATAGAAGATTTGCGGTGGCATGACCTGCGACACACGGCAGCTACCAGGATGGTCGCGGCAGGGGTTCACTTGCGATTGGTACAGAAGGCTCTGGGACACGGCAGTATCACCACGACGAATCGATATGCTCACGTTCTTCAGTCGGAACTCAATGACGCTATGTCCAATCTCAATCGTACTAAGCTCGATAATTAAGGGTCTTCTCATGGTCGATCACCGGGCTAAACTAAGATCTGGAACGATAGTCTTTCCGCGCACGAGCGTCATTTGAACTCTGTAAGTACGTTTCACCATGCCACGCGGGCACACTTGCCGGCTGCGTTCATGCCGTGAGCTCGACCCCGCGACCTCTGCCGTCACAACTGTAAACACGAATGTAAGTAATTGAATTCAGGAGCGTCGGTGATGCCGTGAGGCATCCTGAATCATCCTTTGTTTACCCAATCATCCCGCGAATCATCCCTTCGTTGGCGGAAAGAAGAGCTTAGAACGGAAGAATGATGGGAATCCCTACTGTGGGTTCACTTCTTCTTCTTAGCGACAGGGTATCTGAAGCGTTGGAATGTGCCGCAAGGATGTGTGAGATTTGTGTCTATAGTTCCCGACGATTCGCGCTGGAATGCCTGACAGGCGTCGGTCCGCCATCGCCCTGTTTCGTCGGAGTACTCGAATCGTATCAGCGCATAAAATGTCCAGGTGGGTCCAGAGTGTTCCAATTCTTCAGCTGAAAAAGTACGTGGAATTGTGCTGAAAAGGGGTGAGCTCGGAATCATCGGAGCTGCTGTGAGGTTTGCGTCTGTTCTCCAAGCGTCTTCAAACTGACGTTCAAGTTCTTTTTGCGCACCTAAATCGTCAGCTGTGGCGGGATATATTTTGCCCAGAATTTTCAGGTCCGTCGCTGCAACAGTGCCGGCATTAACATACGAAAGGTTGAAGTTGTATTCCATATCGGGTTTAAGAGTCGCAGGTGGCGTACCAGCGAACTCTAGCCGGTCCAACCGGATGGCGGCGTGTGGCTGAGTTTGCAGCAGCGTCTTGTTTGCAGCTTTTAATGTCGATTGGATACCCGCAATTGCTGTGGTAAAACTACCAACGGAAACGCTGAGGTCTTTGTCCTGTGCGCTCCTAACGCCTTGGAAAGCTTCATCTTGTTTTTGCCGATCAGTGGCGAACTGGGCAGCACTATCAATTCTGTCTTTACTGATCGCACGAAGCTCAGTCGCCAGAAACGCGCCAATGAGCAGGAACCAGACTCCCTTTTGCCACGGTCGCATACCGGTGTGAACGCTCATCACCGCTGCGATCACGGCAATACCTGCCACAGCGTATCCAGGCGGGGGCAAGCGGCTATAACGCACCCACCAAGCCGCCGTGGCGCAAGATGCACAAGGAAATAGAACCAATGTCTGCGCAAAAACGCTCTTAGTGACGGCCACCTGTCATTCAGCATTTCGTCCCTCATAGCACCGACCGCTTGGCGCCTATTGGCCCGAAAACTATTTTCACCTTATCTTCGCCTACAATCGTAGCATGTTTGATCCAGACGCCAACATGCCGCGCATCAACCGTGGAATGGTCTATCTCGGTGCCTGCCTCATTGCCGGCATCCGGTTGGCCAGGGAGCGACAAGTGAACGTCCGGGTGATTCCGACGAGTCACGCCGTGGATGAAAGCGTGGAACTGGCCTATGAGATTTTCAATCGCGTCTTCAGGCGGGTTCCGGGTCGCATGGCATCGAAGTAACAAGCAGTCGGGCCAGAGGTGTCGATATGAAGTCCGCCATGTTTCGGCATCTTCCAAACAAGCGTAAGGGATTCGATTCGATCTGTATGCGCTGTCTGGCTACTGTTGCGGCCGTACATTAAACATTCAACTATAGCCAGCGCGAAACGCCACCGTGATGAGAACAAGTTCCCTGTCGGTGCTGACTGAAGCTATATGTCCCATCACCGCAGACCGCCGATGCTCCGGCCGGGACTGAAGAAGCCTTCGCCGGCGAGTGGACCACGTTCCCGTTTGAGTTCGTGTAGTGATGGTCGTTGCTCAAGACGGGTTGAGGCGCCGGCTTATTTGCTGGGGTGGCCGAAGCAGTCTGATGCTGCACGGGCGGAGTCACTGTGGTCGGCTGGGTCTGTTGAGCAGATAGTCCGAATGAGAGCAGGAGTACGAGGCCCAAAAGAGGACGAGTGAATCTCGGCATGGCTTTCTCCATTGAAATCGAGATGAGCAATAGTACACCTGTGAGGAATTGTGCCTAGCCTCTCGCCCGAGACGTGGGGATCACCGACAGAATCAGGCACCACTTTTAGATTTAGATTTCCACATCTCTAATTGAAATTTAGATTGCATGGTTTCTATATTCGTGTATGCTTCGAATCATGAAGTGGCGCGACTCTTGGGAGCTGCCATCGATACCTGATGAAATCTTTTGGCCTGAAGTGGGCCGCAGGAGAGGACAAAAGGGTGGCAAGCCTAAAAAGTTCCGACCCTGTGAATTCTGCGGACAAGAGTATGGGGCTACGGAGATGCTGTATCACCTGCCTCGGTGTCCGAAGAGACCGAACAGCACCAAGATACGAAAGGACATTAACCTATGAAGTTAGCCGAACGTACGTTGTCCAAGGTTTCCTGCTCCTTGTGCCGTAAGAGAGCCGCTGCCTACGCCACCTGTGCCAAGTGCAAGAGTGCCCTCTGCGAAAATCATTCCGGCCACTGCCCTTGCGACCATGTGACAACCGAACACGCCCTGATTGCTGCCCTCTTTGCGTTGGGAGCGAGGACACCCACCGTCCGAGAAACGCTGATCGTCGAGGACGAGTGCGGGGTGTTCTTTGGCCTGTCAGGTCGACTCGATTGGCTGCTTCAGACGCCTCTCTTCTACGTCCACCAATATCTCGAAACGTGCTTGCCTGACGAGTTTGCCCATGTTCACGAACCTCACCAATTAAGGGCAATCAAGAAGGGACAGGCTGGCTATATCACGCAAAATTTCTGTGTTGCTATTCATCGATTCGATATCGACGGGCGCATGTTTACGGCGTCTGTCTTTGCACAGGTCTAACAGCGGATCACTTTCGCGATTCGATAACAGCCTGCTGCGGACTGTGCTAATCTTGATTAACGTCACTGAATAGCGTGGCAAGTAGACAAGGCGAGACGCGGTCCGCAGCACCAAGCGGAGACAGGAACAGCCATCCTGCGGGAATTGCACCCGGAACAGAAGCCCCTTGTCAGTATTGCGGTGGCAAATCCTCTTAGGAGATTTGCACATGATCGCCATAAACAACGCCCCTTCCACGGCGTCTGCTCGGGTTACCACCAAGAACGCAGCGGATGCCATTGACTACATTCAAGAACAGATTTCGTATGTGAACGAAACGATTTCTGATTATCGTGTCTACCTCAGCAGCCATCCTCGCGCTTTTGGGCGAACACGTGTGGAATCCAATCTCGCCGAATCTAGACGGGATCTACGCAACCTGAAACGCCGCGAAGCAAATTGCTTGCGGCTCCTTGAAAGCATGTGACAAAGGGGCGTCCAGCCTTTCCTGGTTCACATGGGAAGCTGGACGCCTCAACTTCCTGACAATCATGAGTCAGCGTCTTCCCTGCCCCTCTGCGTGTATTCAGAGAGCACCGAACATGAGTCATAGATTCTGCAACAGCTCACTCAAAGTCAGCTCCAATGCCTGCGCGATTAGATACAACGTGTCGATTCGCGCTGCTACCGCGCCATTTTCGATCTGAGACAGGTGTGCCCGGCCGATCTCAGCCATGTCCGCCAATTGGGTCTGGGATAGACCGCGCTTCTCGCGCAGCTGGCTCAGGCGTCTTCCAAGTCGAACCGGTAAAGAAATGGCCATTTGCCATCGTTTCCGGTATCGTGAGAGGCTATGTTCGGTTTACCGAACAATCCTTCTTGGGTCATTTCAGGAGTCATCATGCCGAAGGCTATTCGTGCAGTCATGGTCGTCTGCGTAGCGCTTTTGTCTCTGCCCATATCGGGACAGCAGAAACCTGCGCCTCAACGATCAACTCGCGCAACTAGATACCCATACAGCGTCACCGCATTCACCGGCGATGTGCCTCCACACTTTCAGGGGAACGATTTGAAGGCAGTCGCAGCGGTCTTGGCGTCCCGCTTCGCTGAGCGGGGCGAATATGAGACGACGGCTCAATACAACCTACGTATTCAAAAAGCCAGCAGCGCCGCTGTCGCGGATGGTATTCCAAACGATAGTCGCTTAGCGTTTGTATTTCCGACCGATGAAGCCTTGAGAACAGATTGGGAAGCCAAGTCCGCAATCGACCCGGTATACGACGCAGACAAGGAAGCATTCGATGTATCGATCCGAGTGACCCCAACAGTTCTAGGCTCGGATCTGAATGCTGCAGAAGGGCTCTCGATGATTTGGAGCAAAGATTCTGAATCATCCGATAAACATTTGGCTACAAATGGATTTGGGGCAGTGGCTAGCATGACGGAATCTACCTCGACACATCACGCGCTGTCTTTTGCCGCGAGTTCCATATTGCTTGGTAGGTCTGCACCTGGAACGGACTTCCCGATTTCATTAGTTGCCCGAGTGGACGCGGCCCGGGCACAAAGCGTTAAGCCACAGCTTAGGGTTCTAGTCATTTGCACAATTGCAGCGAGCTCACCGACTTCCGAAGCTGATGCTTTTCACTCTGCATCTCTTGAGGCTCCCATCGAATCCCAGGATACGTATAAATACCTGCATGTCGTTCCAAGCGAGTTCTGGATCTTCAACAGCGCGACTGGCGAAGTATTGGGAAAGACCACACGATTTCAGGTTGCAAGGAAATTAGCCGAGTCCTTCGCTGCCGGCGGAGACTCTCGATAGATGACTATGCGACGATCTTTTTGAACCTGAAATCGTTGGGTCTCGCACCAACCTAATGCCTTCAATGGGAGAAGCGGATCGATGAACGTATCTCTTTCGTTAGAGGGCTCGAACGACGCCCTGGGTCTCATGGTCAACCATCTCTTCGTACAGAGAGTGGCACGCGAGCGGCAACTGAAGGCCCCATTGCTGCCTCAGCGGGAAGAGTACCTTCGCCATCTGACCGCCCTCGGAAGGAAGCAAAGAGTAGTGTCGGAAAGTGCCGTGGCTATCACCCATATCATTCGCCTGACGGGATTCGCCGGTTCAGGTCGAATCTGCGAGGAGGACATCATCACGGCTGCCAAGCTGTGGATTGAAGAGGTGCGACAGAACCGTAGGTTCCCGTCAGGCACTTCGGCCAAGTGTTTCAAGAGCACTGCCCGCAGTTTCTTTCGATTCCTCGGTGTCTACGGAACCAAGGAACCAACTCCTTGGTTCGAAGCGTGCTTGTCGGATTTCAAGAGTCAAATGAGCCGAGAATATCTGCCATCAACGGTTCAGTCGACTTGGTACGCGACTCGGGGCTTCCTGGTGTGGGTTGCAGGTCGCCACAGTGACCTGTCATCGATCACAGTGGATGACTTTGATGATTTCATGTCAATGAAGCGATCGTCAGGCTGGCGACACAGAACGTTTAGGGGGCTGTGCAACAGTCTAAGATCCTTTTTCCGATACACCGAAGGCCGAGGTTGGACTGATACAGGTCTGGTCCGCGCGATCAAAGTGCCTCGATTTCGTGCGTCCCGAGACGCACCGAAAGGCCCATCGTGGAATCAGGTTCGCCGCCGGATAGCTGTTCTGGATGTGACCAATCCATCGCATTGCCGGGCTAAAGCGATCTTCTTGCTGGCGTCGATTTACGGGCTGCGTACTTGTGAGATTGCTTCCCTAACTTTGGAGGACCTTGATTGGTACAACGAGGTGATGACGGTTCGCCGTGCAAAGAGAGGCAGAGTGCAACAATTTCCCCTTCAGTATGAAGTAGGAGAAGCAATTATTCGCTACCTGCTGGAGGTTCGGCCTTCCTGTCAGACCCGGAATGTCTTCGTCACTCTTCAGACACCGCACCGTCCCGTCACCAATCTTGCAGCAACAATGCGCAAACTTCTGAATGCGCCCTCAGTTTTTCAGCGCGAGTGCGGCATGCACGCGCTCCGTCATGCATGCGCCACCGAATTGCTTAGGAAAGGGACTTCACTCCGAGGGATAGCGGACTTCCTAGGACACCGCGATATACGCTCGGTCAGTGTATACGCGCATTGCGATGTTCGTGTGCTTCGGAAGGTGGCGGATATGAGCCTGAAAGGTATCCTGTAATGACTGTAGCCGAAGCCGTTTCGACCTATGTCGCCAAGCGCCGCGAGGAAGGTTGCCTGTTTGTAAGTTCTGAACGTATCTTGCGGTTTTTATGCAGAGACTGTGGCGAGATCGACTTGCGTTCGCTGTCATCTGAACGGCTTTCGTTGTTCGTGAACAACCAATACGTAAAGCCCGCTACCCGGATGGGCAAATTTAGCGCCGTAAGTTGTTTCTTGAACTACTGGACACTGCGCGGAAAGATGCCGCTACTCACGATTCAGAAACCTCACAGGCCGACGACCTCACCCCTGCCTTATATCTATACCGTTCAGCAAGTTCGTTCCCTGCTCCGGGCATCCGAGAAGTGCCAGCGAAAGTGTGAGAAGTTAAGCGGGGAGACACTACACGCGATACTGATCACGATCTATGGGACAGGAGCTACCGTCGACGAAGTTTTGAAGCTGCGAATTTCTGGAGTGCATTCAAAAAAGAGACGCCTCACATTCGAAGCAGGCCCAGCGCGGGCAGCGCGGGCTGTACCGATAAGTGCAGACCTACATGCGGCGTTGATGAGGCATATACGAGCCACCTCAAAACCTAGAGACCCAAGTGCTTCACTATTCCGGGGCAGGAAGAATGACGAAGTTAGTCGGAATTATGTCTACGATCGATTTCAACGCCTCTGTAAAATGGTCAGTCTGCCCAATAAGACGGATGGTCGAACTCCGCGAATGCTTGATCTGCGGTACACATTCGCCGTCCATCGTCTGACTCATTGGATACGCCAAAAGGAGAACCTCAACGAATTGCTGCCGGCTCTCTCCATGTATATGGGTTATGGAACACTCACCACGGCTGAAAAGTTCCTCGCGTTCGCTCCGGAGCGATTCAAGGCCGATCTTCAGAAGCTCAGCTCCTTGAAGGGCCGAAAACACTGGCGGAACGACGCGGCCCTCCTGGCATCACTAGCAGCTTTATGAGATATGCTGCGGGCTCTGGATGTATCTGGTGTCACATAAGAATCCGTGGGGCGCTGAAGACTGGCGACCGCTCCCGATAGGGTCGAAGTTCCAATAACTCTTCTACAACGAACGAGGCGGTCGTTCCGTCTGAAAAGCTCACAATCAGACCATAGCCGCCTTCCCTTTCCATCATCACTATCTCTATCGGTTCGTCCATGCCAGCCATGCTCTCAGCAAGTCGCTAGGACCGCAAGCGTAAGAACACGATATTCAGATCGTGTTCCCAAATTGGGAAATACCAGAAGGAAGTGCATAGCTAAGGACACATGATGAGCTTGCGGATGAGATGTTTGCTGCCCTTCCCTTCGCCAGACGCGGAGCGAGAATAGAGACAGCTCTGAGATCAGCCATTCGGGCTTGCGAACGAAACCTCAACTAATCCAAGACTCGCATACCACTACAGTGCCGACTGATTTTGTACGGAGCGGCGGCTTCACAGAGCACCGCCTGGGAGGATTTTCGGGGAGAGGCCACACGCTCGCCGTGCGTTGCTCAGATTCGGGCAGCGGGGCCGGAAGCGGGCTAAGGGGTTGAAGCTCATATGGTTCCCCGTCAGCAACCTGCGTTCGCCTCCAGAGTAACGCTTTTGCTGGAGTTTTTCTATTAGCCGCCTGTTTTCAGCAAGTTCCCAACAGCAACTTCAGGTTGATGTGCAGCTCCCATTCTGGGGGGAGTGTCAACAGTCATTCTATGCGAAGCATGGCCCCCACACCGGCGAGATATTCGGCGGTCGGAACTGTTTCCATTCGCCGCCGCCCAACTCATCTCATTTGCTTTTATGTCGCAAGAAGATTAGTAGCCAATAAAGAATAATTATCCCTAAGCCGACATATGCTTTTGGCCCGATTCGATAAACAGTTCCCCCGTTCACTCGGGTTCCCTTTAAGGCACGGAACAATATGACATTTGCCAGCACGAGCACTCCCAAGGAGATCGCGATAAACCAAGAGAACGGGAAGCTGCGTGGAAGCAAAGTAGCAGATACACATATCCCTATCAACATGGCAATTTCTAAGATAGCTATTTTCAATTTCATTGGATTCTGCCTTTGCTGGTTGGCCTTGATTCTACTGTGGTGGTCTTGGTGCCGGGGGAGGAGGAAGTGGTGGTGTAAAGAAGCTTTTAACCGCATTTGTGACAGTGGACATTGCATTAGAAACAGAAGAAGCTACATTTTTTGCCGCATCAATGGCTGAGCCAAGAGAGGCCGCCGCTCCAACTGCTGCTGCTGGACTCTTGGTCGCACCTGCAACGGTGGCGATGTCTGCTGCTTGCGCTCCGGTATGGGCTGACCCGCTGACGAGCCCCACACCCGCAGCGATGAGGTTGGTAACAGTAGTGACATGATCCGTAGCATTCTGTGTGTTCGTATTAGTCGCCGCACCCATTATCTGTGCCGCAGAGTTGACTGCCGTTCCGACAGCCCCCAATGTCGCCACTCCCACAGCAGCAACTCCTGATAGTGATTCGTGTCCAATTGCCACGACCGCCGCCGCTCCAATCTCAGGCGCAGCTAGGACAACACCCGCCGCGCCGAGCACTCCTTCATGAAATTGTGCCTCTCTAGGACTCATTGGCGCGTTTTGCGCGGTCGTACGATTCAGCTTGCCATCGTCGTAGGTCTCCGTTTCATGCCCATCGTCGTCTTTCCTCGAAAGTGGGTTGTTGCCGACATAACCATACAGATTGAGGCTTTGAGGATTGCTCAGATCGGCATATGGCACGCCCTCTGGAGTCTTAGCCCAGTCGGGCGACATCCACCGTCCCATGCCGCTGGCATAGTACCTAGCCCCGAAGTAGTCGAGCCCTGATTCCGCGTCTCGTTCTTTGCCGGTGAACTTATATGCGAAATACATAAAGTGTGGGGTGCAGTCGTAGATGAAGGAGGTCTGCATCATAGCGATGTGGGACGACTAAGGAGTTGGAACAGCTAGCCTCGGAGCGCTCGCATACTCCGTATGAAGATGCATCTGCCAGCGACCCCTGTGACGAACCCAGACAGTAGTTATGTTCGTGTCCCCGGACATTGTGTGGGTGCCGCAGGTGGGTGTCTCCGTGGCGTGATATACGAGCGTGGCGATATCGGCGCTGAGGAAGACCACATGGGGATCAAGAAGTTTAACGGGAGCAAGAGTGCACTGCTCATGGAACTGCCTGACGAACGTGAGAACCTGATCGCGATTCATCAGCTGCTCTTCAACGTTGATAAACTCTGGTAAGAAGAGTTTCGACAGATCGGTAGTATTGGCGTCAACGTACGCCTTCCAGAAGGCATTCTCCTGAGCGATGATCGCATCTGACGCATCGGTGGTTTGAGCGTACGCAGACACGGTGATGCAGAGCAGTAGCAAGGCTAAGAGTGAGCGCATGGGTAGATTAAGACTCCTGACATTGGGATTCACGTTCTTTGCTACTCTGGTCGCTGAAAAGACCAATACATCGTCGGCACAAAATACATCGCGATCAAAACGCTTGCGATCATCCTCAATTGCGCTCTACGAAGCGCAAAATACTCCGATTGCGTCAGCAACTTGAGAAACTCCTTATGGTTGTTATAGAGAACATATTGCCCCTCTTTGATCTCTGGCTCTCCATGCACACCATGGAGGCTGAACCAAGCGAAATGCGCCGCAGCAATGAGCCAGATAATGATGAGACATGGAGATATCCAACCAGGCATTCCCCGATTGAATCTCGTCCAGAAGTCCGTGGGAGACCAAACCAAAGGTTCGACGATACGAATTGATATCACCAGTCCGATAGCCCCCAGCACAAGAGGAATCATCCACATCAAACTAAGATCTATCCATGTACCGAAAAAGCTTGCGATGTAGGCGATTATGCTCAAGGCCAGTCCGCACGTAGATAGCAATGCGAGGCACCGGCGGCCGCTCAAGCTCATTGAACCCTCTCCTGTCATTGCCATTGCCCAAAGTTATCGGATTCCATGCAAATTCCGCCACCACATGCTGCATTCTGAGGTGCGATATTTGGGACGTTTATGTTGACCGATGCTGACGCTACTGATCCAAGCCGGATCGTGTTATCGACTGTACCGCCAATTGCAGGGGTTCCAAGACCCACAGAATAGGAGGTCGTTCCAGTGTCAAGGTTTTTACTCACACTGCCTCCGACACCAAAATAGCCAGATCCGGTTACGCTGACACCGGTATCTGGAGCTGAATTGGAAACACTAATAGACGCCCCACCTGGCAGAGGCGCCTTGGCGACGCCAAGTGATGTGGTTTGATCCACTTCGCCTGTGCCAGGTGTATAGCTCAGGCTTGTACTCCCTGGCCCATAGCCTCCTCCAACCGTTAGACTCATCCCGCCGGTCGGGTCAACCGCCACTGTGGATGTGCCATAGTCACCGCCAGTATCGGCGTTGCTAGCCGGAGTTACATAACCGTCACCTTGCTGTGTCGAGACTCCCAATTGGGCATCCGTCTTCCACCCATTTCCGGTGATCTTATTCCATACCTTTTGGCACCAATCACAGTGTCCATCTGGATCGACACCACTGAGCGGGTTGTTCCGCATGTATTGGTACAGATTGAGAGTTTGCGGATTAGTTAGATCAACATAAGGAATACCGGTTGGTGTTTTGCTCCAGTCGGGCGACATCCATCGGCCCATGCTCGATCCGTAGTACCTGGCTCCGAAGTAGTCGAGCCCTGATTCTGTGTCCCGTTCTTTGCCGGTGAAGTGGTGTTTGGAGACATCGACACCCGGGCCAGAGCAAGTAAGACCGTCTCCAAAAGGCTGCGATTGGCACTGGTCTTCAATCTGGCCAAGATAGTCCGTCTGCACCCGGCGTGTTCCTAGCCAGTCAGCTAATTGGAAGTGCACCCCGAGGCCGTCATTCTTGTAGGTTGCGATCATGCCCCCGCTAGCCGAGACGTTGGTATGCACCCAGTTGCCTGAGCCGTCCACCTCGGTCATCTCCTGACCGTCAGGGCCGATGATGTAGACATTGGTGGCCTGGAAGCCGTTGGTGGTTGGATCGCAACTCATACTTGTCAGCGTTCCCTTGGCTACGCGGTTGCCGTCCGCATCGTAGAGATAGCCGATCTTCGGACCTGCGATGCCGAAAGCTGACGGTTGCTGGATCGCGCATACATTTCCGTCCGGATCGTACAGGTACTGGTTCTGCAAGTCGTTCGTCATGTTGCCGGAGGCATCATACGTTGGCGACCCGGGAGGGTTGAACGTTCCAAAGCTGTTCTTCCAACCACCAGACGTAATCTGGTTAGTTGCATTCGCGTAGTTCATCTCGGTTTCGACGACAACTGCTCCCGGCGTTTGCACACAAGGTTGTCCCGGTTGAGAGGCAAAGCCCTGAGGGGAGACGAACTCCTGCTGCATATTGCCGAAGCTATCGTAACTCCAGCATCCATACTGCACAGCCGTTGAGCCTGCTGGCGTTTGCGTCGAGGCAACCAAGCGGTTCAGCGAGTCGTAACTGAGGCCCCAGGTTCCGTTGACTGAGTCTGTGTAGGCCAGGATATTGCTGTTGGGGGCATAGCCGCTCGTGACGCCGTCCGACTGGACGATATTGAAGCTGTAGATGACCGCCGAGGGCAAAGTCGAACTACTCAAAACAGGAAGAGTATGATCCGTACTTCCTGACTGATACGTAGCGTCGCCCGAGTAAGTGCCAACGACGGTGTGGGCGCCGACCGACAGTCCGGAGAGGCTGCTCGACACGGCCAACCCGTCGCTGTCAACCGTCGCGGTAGACCAGACTACCCCGTCAACGCTGAACGATACTGTGCCCGTTGGCTCTGGGGTGAGATGCCGAGGGAGTTGGACGGCGCACTGAGCCGTCGCGTTTAATGGAACTGGGTTCGGCGTACAAGCAGGTATGAGAGAAACCGACAATCCCAGTTGAATCACCGTCAACGTCGTGTTAGCCGTTACCGTCGTGTAGTCGACGGTGTCGTTGGGAGTGAACGTTACAGACAATGTTTGCGATCCGGCACCGAGCACGGTTCCAGACTGCGGTGTGTAAACGAACGTTCCCAGCACATTGGCAGTCGCATCCAGCTGGGATTCCGATAATGCCGTACCGGAGTTGATTGCGCTGGGGGAAGGCCAGCTCAAGGTTGGCGTTCCCTGATTCACGGTCAGTGTCGTACTTGCTGTAGCTGATGTGTAATCGATGGTATCGGAAGGGGTAAAGGTTAGCGAAAGTATCTGGGAACCTGCTCCCAGAACAGTACCGGATTGTGGTGAATACGCGAACGTTCCAGAGACAGCGGCAGTTGCATTTAGCTGGAAACCGCCTAGAGCAGTGCCGTACGTGATTGCCGCTGGAGCAGACCAGGTGATACCGGGGGTGGCCTGATTCACCATCAAGGTGGTCGTCGTTGTTGTCGTCGTGTAGTCGATGGTGTCGGTCGGCGTGAACGTCACGGACAACGTTTGGGTTCCGACACCCAGCACAGTTCCCGACTGTGGTGAATAGACAAAAGTTCCGGGGACACTTGCAGTTGCGTCTAACTGAGAGGCAGACAGAGCTGTACCGTAACTGATTGCACTTGGAGCGTTCCACGTGATTGAAGGAACAGCGGGGACGTTGGGGACTTGCTGCCCCATAGAGGAGAAGGTGCCGGGAGAAGACTGGTTTGTATATTCCGTTGCGATCCACGCCGCCGAACGAGTTCCGGAGGAGATCCTGACTTCGTCCACTAGGCCACTGAAACCATATGAACCTGTGACCGTTGGTATACCTCCAATTGTCAGTTGCGTCGTCGTGATGTTTGGGGTGCCCCCCGCGCCGGGGACGTCCCAAGGTAGAACGGCTCCATCGACATAAATTCCGTCCGTGATGGAAGCCGCACCTATTGCTCCTCCACCATAGACATCCACGATATGGTGCCAACCCGTAGCTGGCATAGGACCAGTGAAACCTAAACTTTCGAATTCCATGGATGTGGGAGTTCCGTTAGCCCCCATGCTAATACCAGCACGTGAGCCGGTGCCAGTGTTTGCTCCATAACCAATGACCTCACTCACTGTGTTACCTGAGGCCTGCTGTACCCACGCCTCTAACGTCACTGGATTTGACCCAGTGGGGTACGACAAAACACTATTGTGGTAAAGATTGTAGCTTGTATTTCCGTTGAACTGAGCAGCACCCCCAACCTCTCCGGTACTTGAGGAATAGGCTGAACCACTCAGGGTATAACCTGCAATCCCCGAATCTGACGCGCTCACTGTCGATCCGTTACCCAGGTGGTAGACAGAGAGGTAATTATTACTCCACACTCCAAGTCGATTCTCCAGCGAATAGGCAACATTTGCTATGCCATACCATATGTAGATCGTCGTATCCGTGGTATGTGACAAATCCGGTATGCGAACCCAGAAGCTGGCTGCTCCGGTTGAGGGATTGTAATTATCCACATCGAAATCAAGAAGCTGCTGGCCTGCCTGATCTGCGGTAAAAAAGATGTCATAACCGCTTGAACTCTGCACCTCTCCCCCGTTCGCAGTAGTAGCAAGAAACGGAGTCGTGCTGGGGATCGAAATGAGAACCGGAAAGTTCAACTGATCGGTACTCTGTACATTCGCGTGACTGATCGTTATAGCGCGCTTATACGCTTGCGTGTTCGATGGCACTCCATACGTTACGTTCCAACTGGCCGGAGCACTGGGTAGAGTGTCTGACCACGGCGGCTGTGTACCGACCAGATTGTAGAGAGTGTTGACGTTCTGCGTTGGATTTTTGGCAATGTCGACAGCCGCCTGAAGGGTATTGGTCGGCTCAGTTCCGCCGGGCGGAGTTGCTGCTGAAAACAGGTTCATGCAAGTCGCAGACGACGCAACCGTATTGACACAGGCAGCGAGGATATCTCCGAGCGTGTTAATCGTCTGTGTCGGGATGGAAAAGATGCTATCGGGAGTTGTCGTTGATGCACTCCCTGAATAAGCGCTCACCAGGTTGTTGGTAATTGATATGGCGTTAGCCAACTCCTGTATGTTGCCAACACTCGTAGCGAAGCTGTTGGTTGCTACAGTAGCGTACGGTTTGAGCTCCCACGCTGCCGCCACTGTCGTGAGCTCATTGATCATGATCGCAGGAGCGCTGGACAATGCCGAACATGTCACCGGAATCGCCGTTACCAGATTGACAGCAGTATTTGTTCCTGATCCCGGGTTGCCGTCGACCAGTTGAAAATAGATTGAGCTAGTTGACGCGGGACAATACGAAGCATAAAGACCGGCGACATTGAAATCACCGTTTGCATCGGTCGTGACGTATCCATTTCCCGATGAGTCGGTCGTAACCCCGGTACCATGAAGCAGCGAAATTGGGGCTGAGCCGGGGCCAGTCGTCTTAAATGCAAATAAGTAGACGTGCGCGCCAACGATAGGCTGCTGCCCTCCGTGTGCGTCGTCTGAAACGCTGTTACGGTGGCCGTGCCTCGCGTGGCCCTTGTCGGCATAAGCGGAGAGGCTGAAGGCTAGTGCCATCAACAGAACATAAGCCGCTCGAAAAGCTGTCTTACGCGCCACAATTAGCTCCCCCTGGTTGCTTTGCCCACGGAAAAGCCATGACATCACAGCTCGCGCGATTCCAGTGTTTCTCTGCCTCTTCATTGAGCACTTTTCACCTGCGAGAATCGGTTTCATCCATACCACCCTTTAAGTCGTCGCATCATCAACCTAAGCACCTGGCTCGGATCGCCCACGAATTGCCGCGAAACCGAAGGCATCAGCGCAGCGCAGACCTCCTGGCTCACTTAGCCTTCGAACTCGCACCGAGCTAAGGGACGGTTGCCGTTTCAGAAGTGACGCGCAAGCGCGGATCGTAAGTGCGATTGAGATTGAGGCTATTGCCTAACGTCCAATTCTGTAGAGCGTTTGCAGGAGTGTAGACCTGCACCGAAAATAGGTTTGGCGGATGAAGAGGATCGTCCCATGAACTGGTGACCGTACTCAATCTCCCCGCAGCATCGAAGCCCTGCGTAAGCATCATCTGCTCCAGACCGTTGGTGTAGCGCGTCATATTGCCCGCAAGATCGTAGTCCTGTGCAAGCTTGAACGGAACTCCCGAGGTGCAGTTTGTCAGTACGCACTGCTGCGATAGTTTGACCCGTCCCATTGCGTCATAGTGCAAGACTGACTTTCGTGTCAGAACCCCGGAAGATGGAAGTGAAGCGGCACAGGTTCCGGATGCAGAGCTTTGCGTCCATTCGTTCGCTAATCTGCCGATCAGATTCGCCGATTGAACAGCTAGCGTGGAAGAATCGTACTGATAGCATGTCCCCGGAGTTGCCGACGGATCGCTGTTGAAGCCCTTGCTCGTTAGTCGATTCAAAGAGTCATAGTTATAGGTTGTCGTAACGCCGCGTGCATCTGTCTTGTAGCGCAAATTGCCGTCTGCATCATAGCCGCCCTGGCAAGAGCCACCACTCCACTGCCCATAGCAGATCGTTCCGGTCTCTGGATTGATGGACTGAATTAGCTGCGATAGTCCGGTATAGCTAAACGATCTTGTTCGCGGTGTTTCTGTAGAAAGCCCTTTCTGATTCACTGAAAGTAAATTGCCGAAGGCATCCTCGGAATAATCGCTCTCCGTTGAACTAGGCTCGACCACGCTCCGCAGATGCCCAAGTGCATCGGAAACATCCTGTGAATCATTCCCATTTTCATCGACACTATCTACCCACATACCGCTGCTAAAGCTGCTTACATTTGACCGGCAATACGCCTGCGGCTGCGGATGGAGCACATCGGTTGTTCCGTCATAGCACCACCACAGCTTGCTCGTGCCGTCAGCCTGAATCTGCTCCGTCTTGCGATCCAGTGCGTCGTAAAAGTATTGCGCAATCCCATCACTCGACACCGGGGTCTGATGGTGCGGATTAGAGACACTAGCTACTCGACCGACCGAATCGTAAGTAGTATCAACATACGATGTGTCGGCCGGGTCTGATTGCAATTGCAATTGGGTCTGACTGGTTCGAGAGAACCCGTCGTAGATGGTTTCGCGAACCTGGTTGAGGCCGGGGGCCTGTGACGTTGTCGTCGTAAGTGAATTTGGGGCAGTATCAACATACGACGCGCCGACCGAGCCGCCGTCCGGATAAGTGATCGAGGTCATTCTTCCCAAAGCATCATAGCCGTAGCTCGTCATCTGGATGTTTGGATCGGTTACAGAGCCAATCGCTCCGGTGCATGAGTCATAAGAATAGGTGGTTGGCTGCAACTTTGCATTTTTAACGGTTGTGAGGTAGGCCTGAGAATTTGTCGATGGAGCACATGTGCCGTTTGACCAGTTGGCATCTGTATAGCTATACGTCGTAACATTCCCTAGCCCATCCTTGGCCTGAGTGGGGCGTCCAAAAGAGTCCAGTGGCCGAAAGTCCCATGATTGAGTCGTCGCTTTTGTGCCGGTGAGAGTTTCCGTCTGCACGTTTCCGAGCGAGTCGAGACCGAAAGACTTGGTCGTGGTATTTCCGTAGACAGGATCAGTCACGGTCGAAGACTGCACCTCTGTTATCACATTGTTTGCGCTTGAATACCAGTAGCTATTGGTCGTTGCTTTCAAATGCGTGCTATTGAAGTCATACTCGTCAATCTGCGTCGGATTCGGTACGTCTTCCTGAAATGTCGCCGACTTGCC
>Ga0302315_10002244_pt1 | contig 18458 bp, 13 predicted proteins | sample III_Palsa_N3_1_FD_200532 | JGI IMG/M metagenome (GOLD analysis project Ga0302315, IMG submission 200532) | Peat permafrost microbial communities from Stordalen Mire near Abisko, Sweden - III_Palsa_N3_1 | ecosystem: Environmental > Terrestrial > Soil > Palsa > Peat permafrost | place: Sweden...
GAAGGTGTACCCCAGCGTAACGTTTTTAAGCCTCATGTACGAGCCATCTTCTATAAAGCGGTTCGAAAGCACCTGGGAAGGATCCTGATACGCCCTGGGTATGCTTGTGTTGGTGTTAACGGGAGTGCCGGTAGCTGCGCTAGTAGTAGCGGAAGTATACCTGTTTAACACCACTGTAGAAGCGCCCTGGTACCCTGTTTCAAGGTCTAAGTTAGCGGCGTTGGCGTTATATATTTTATTGCCATATACTGTTTGCACAAAAATAGTAAGGTCAAAACCGCCATAGTTAAAAGTATTTGTTAAACCTGCAATAAACTTGGGTTGGTTATTTATAATAATTCTGTCTGTAGATGTAATTGCACCATCCCCGTTATTGTCTTTATACTGCTGTGCGCCCACGCCGTGGTCTGCCGCAGGGGTTAATGCATTTGCAGGTAGCGTGCCTGGCGGAACAAGTCCATTAGTTTGGTACACAATAAAAGACCCCACCGGGTGGCCCACCGCAAGCACAGAAGGGGCCGCGCTGTTAGGGATATATTGGGTAGCGCCGCTGTTTAAGCTCAACACATCATTTACGTTGTGAGAAAATACCAAGGCTGTGTTCCATTTAAACTTGCCCACAAGGTTTTTAGAATTTACAGCCAGCTCAATCCCTTTGTTAGACATGGCCCCTGCATTTTCGTACGCCTGGTCTTGTAATACGTTAGGGTTTAAGTTTAAATAACCAGTAGTAGCAGGCAATGTAACATTTAACAATAGATTTGTAGTTTTCTTATAGTAAATATCAGAAACAATGGTAATGCGGTTCTCAAGTAAACCAAGGTCAAAACCCAAATCATATTGCGCCGTCTTCTCCCAGGTTAAATTAGGGTTAAACTGCGAGTTAGGAGCAAATCCTGCCAGAGTAGTATTTCCAAAATTGTACCTATAATACCCCATTTGCGATTGAGAGGTAAACGGAGGAATCTGTTGGTTTCCGGTAAGCCCGGCGCTAAACCTGAATTTTAACTGACTTATTTGCTTCACATCTTTCAGAAACTTTTCGTTGTGTGCGTTCCAGCCAATGGCGGCGGATGGGAAATCTCCCCATTGGTGGCCTGGCGCAAACCGTGAAGAACCATCCGTACGTGCGGTTACTGTTAGCAGATAACGGTTATCGTACTGGTAGTTTACTCTGCCCATCCAGGATAGTATTGCCCAGTCCGACTGCGCCGATTGGGGAGACACTTGCACAGTACCCGTTCCTAAATTGTTAAAGGAAAGAGCGTTGTTTCCAAAACCTGCCGCATTGGCAATAACATCTTCGGTATAAGAACTTTGCTGAGAATATAAACCTATTACATCAAAAGAATGTTTTTTGATTTTGCGCAAATAGGTCAGCGTATTTTCATTAAGCCAGGTGCTGGAAGTTAAAGCGCCCACGGAAGCAACCCCGTTACTGCCCTGTCCTTCGTAAGTAGTAGAAGGCAGGTAAGAGTTCTCTTTATTGCTTATCAGGTCAATTCCGCCCAATACTTTAGCGGTTAATGAGCCCTTTATTAGCTTCGGTAATATCTTATATTCCAAAAAACCATTGGTTAGCGACCTGGTGGTAGTGGTAGTATTTATATCATTTACCAGGGAGTTGATGGGATTTCCTAATGCCGATTCTCCCGTAAGTGTGCTTTTAACAGTATATGTCCCATTGGTGAAAATAGGCACAGTAGGCTGCATGGCCAGGAGGTCTGGCACAACATTTTGAGGAGCCACTTGTGAGGATACCTGGCTAATGGTAGAATACACAGCAACTTTCAAATTCTTATTGTAGTCGTGTTCTATATTTATCCTGCCGGTGTACCTTTTAAACCATGTATTTAATAATATACCATCCTGATCGAAATAATTACCCGATAGGGCTATTCTTGTTTTATCTGTACCGGTTAGTATAGACAAATTATAGTTTTGAATTCTTGATGAACGTAAAGCGGCGCTTTCCCAATTAGTGCTTGCTCCAGGAGCTCCTGCAGCGGCAAGCTGAGTCGGATTGAAAGTGACCGGTTTACCGGAGTTTACCGCCGCGTCGTTTGCCAATTGCTCTTCCTGCTGTGCATTAATTAACGGAATTGTTTTAAGCGCGCTTTGTACGCCTATGTAACTATCGAAATTAACGGAGTTTTTCCCGCGCGATCCTTTTTTGGTAGTAATAACAACTACGCCGTTTGCCCCCCTGGAACCATATATGGCAGTGGCAGAAGCGTCTTTTAGCACGTCAATAGATTCAATATCCGAAGGGTTAATAGTAGATAAAGGATTTATTTGCGGGGCGCCGCCGGTGGTGTTTGTATTAAAGGTATTGTAAGTAACCCCGGCATCTATAGAAGAAGGGTCATTGTACCAAGGGTAACCGTCAATTACATACAAGGGCTGTCCTCCTGCGTTTACAGAACCAACCCCTCTTATCTGCACCGTTGTTCCAGAACCCGGCTGGCCGCTGGTTTGCGACACCAAAGCCCCCGCTACCGAACCCTGTAGCAACCTATCCGCCGAACTTACCGGTTGGCTCATCAGTTCCTTGGGCACAGTAGCTGTAGACCCGGTAACATCAGACTTCTTCTGCGTACCATAACCTACTATCACCGCCGCTTCCTGGGCATTGGGCTTCAGTTTTATTTCCAGAGGCTCTATTTCCCCGTTATAAGTAGCTTCCTGAGGAAGAAAACCTATGTAGTTAACTTCCAACGTTAACGGAGGAGCCTGCGTGGTTTTTAATTCAAAATAACCAGCAGAGTCGGTAACAGTTCCTATAGTTGTGCCTTTTATAGTCACAATAGCTCCCGCTAATGATTCTTTGGTAGAGTCGGACTGTATCACTCCTCTGATAGTATTCTCACTTTGCGAGTGCGCAAGGTGAGCAATCCCAAACAGGGCGATTAGAAAAACCCATGTTCTGTACTGTTTAAATAAGGTTAAGGTAATCATGTTTAGTTGTTTATAATTTAAAAAAGTTTTTATGTTAATAGTAATTTTTATAAATAGTTTTCCTGCCCAACCCTGTTTGTAGCAGGGTTAGCGGCTCTTAAAATAGTTTAGATAAAACGCTTCTTAATTAATGGCAGTTACAACAACTGCCTGGCTGAGTGGGAGTATTTTTATGAATAGTAAAAAGCGCATTCTGCTTCAAATCAATGGAACTTTTTTTGTAATAATTCTCTCTCATAAATAAAGTAAATAGATTAATTCTATATATTGTCTACATAGTTTATAGACAATGCAAATATAAAACGTAACTTGGCGTTATAAAAAATTATTTTTAGTGTTTCTGGAAACTATACCACAAAAAAAGTAAAATTCACTATATAAAGATAAGACATATAGGTAGTGAGAACATTTTTTCCTTCTTTTATTTGGAGATTTAATTTAAGTAAAAGATATTTGTCTATATATATTATAGACATTATAGGATATTAAAATTAAACCAGCCCTAAGTTATTGAAAGAAAAAGCTATTTGAAGAGCTATTATAGTTGCAAGTTAAAAACATAAAGCTAACGTATTACCTTTTCTACAATACCTTTTCAAGCCATTAGAACCTTGTTAAATTAGATAACTAGAAACCGGGTTTTTTTCAATATCGCAGATATAACTATTTATTTTATTATCAGTCATGCCATTGCCAATGCTTTATTTAATAAATAGTAAATAATTAAAATACTTAATAATAAATTCATGTCAGCAGAAGTAGTAGATGAAGATGTATCGCTTAAAAACATTAAATTAAAACCTAATGGTTCTGTACAAGAGCCTCCAAAGAAAACATGGTTTCAATTAATACTACGCGAGCCTTTTTTCCATTTTGTAGTGTTAGGCATCAGCCTGTTTTTTATTGGCGATTACTTTAAAAAACACCACTATAACGAACAGTATGTAATAAATGTAACCAACAAAGACGTCTATCGGCTGGCTTCCATGTGGGAAAAACAGTATGGGGCCATACCCACCGACGGGCAGCTACAGTCTTTATTAGATAACTACATTAGAGAAGAAGTGCTATACAGAGAGGGGCAAGAAGCCGGTTTAGGAAAAAACGACGAGGTGGTAAGAAGAAGAATTGCCCAAAAGCAGGAATTTTTATTTCAAGATCTGGCGGTAGTAGAAGAGCCTACCGATGACGACTTAAAAAAGTATTACGAGAAAAAAAAATCGAAATACACGGTGCCTGCAAAACTGTCGTTTAGCCATATTTATTTTTCGCCTGATGTGGCGGGAGAAGATGCTGCAATAGAAAGAGCCAAAGCAGCATTAAAAGAGGTAGAAGCTAAAAACTTAAACAGAGCCCCTGAGCTGGGCGATCGTTTTGCTTACCTCTACGATTACTCTAACCAAAGTAAAGAAGACATTTACCACTTGTTCGGAGGTTCCGTATTTACAGACTCCATTTTTTATTTTCCCGCACATAAGTGGCATGGCCCGGTGCGGTCAGGCTATGGATGGCACTTGGTATATGTAAATGGTTTATCGGATGTTTCTTACCAACCTTTTGAAGAGATAAGGGAAAAAGTTAAAGCAGACTATTTGCAGGACACCCGCGACGAGAAAAATGACGAATCGTACAAAAAACTGGAAGGTAAATATACTATTGTAAGGAACTATCAATTATTTGGAGATGAGAAAAAATAGATTCCTTTTAGTTATTATAGGGCTTCTTCTTCTAGTTGAAATAATTGAAGCTCACGAGATAAGGCCCGCCTTTCTAGGTATTACAGAGGATAAAGACCATACTGTAACCATACTATGGAAACAGCCTGTGGCTGGCGATATAGGTATAAAACTTATTCCTCACTTGTCTTCTGGCTGGTTAGAGAAAGAGCCCACAGAATTATCCGGCTCGCATTCATTCTTTATAAAAAAATGGATAGTAAAAGAGGGTAAAGAATCCATTGCCGGACAAACAATCACTATAGAAGGGCTTGACCAAACAATTACCGATGTGCTTGTAAATATCTCATTAGCCAACGGAAAAACATTTAGCCAGATCATAAAGCCTACCGACCCTACTTACGCTATATCTGCCAATGCAAAACCATTGCAAATAATTTCCTACGTATTTCTGGGTATAGAACATATTTTGGAGGGAGTTGACCATTTACTATTTGTGCTGGGCTTTTTACTATTGGTAACTGATAAGAAATTGCTGCTTAAAACTATTACCGCTTTTACTATAGCGCATAGCATAACCCTAACTGCCGCAACCTTAAAATGGGTAACCGTTCAACCAGCAGTGGTAGAAGCGGTAATTGCCCTTAGTATTGTATTTATGGCGGTAGAGCTGGTGCACTGTTACCAGGGAAGGCCGGGGCTTACAGCCAAATATCCCTGGCTGATTGCCTTTAGCTTTGGCCTGTTGCATGGCTTTGGCTTTGCAGGCGCTTTGGCCGATGTTGGTTTGCCAGAGCATGCAATACCACTTACGTTGTTCTTATTTAACGTAGGGGTAGAGATAGGCCAGTTGATATTTGTAGTAGTAGTTTTAGGAATTATCTGGTTGGTTCGCAAATCAAAAGTGCATGTGCCTGCTATCATAAAATGGGTTCCACCCTATGCTATAGGCTCGTTTGCCGCCATGTGGTTTATACAACGATTGTTAGTTATTATCGTCCATTAATTTTTTTACAACTATTAAAATATATTTATTTATGAAACCCTTAATTATTACCTCTGTACTTTCTGTTTCTGCCCTTGGAGCAGCGTTACTATTAAGCTCGGGCCAAAAGATAGTAAAAGAAGCCAAAACTATTATTACAGAACCTGCTACTACTTCGGCGGGGAAACCTAAAAATGCCTATTACGGCGACCTGCACTTACATACGGTGCAGTCTTTCGACGCTTATACCTTTGGCACCCGCATAGGCCCGGAAGAAGCCTACCGGTTTGCCAAAGGCGAAACCATTGAATGTTTGGGAGAGAAAGTAAAACGGAATTTCCCGCTGGATTTTCTGGCAGTAACAGACCACTCCGAAAACATTGGGGTTCTTAATGAATTGAGCGATTCTACAACCGCGTTATATAAAAGCGAACTTGGGCAGAAATTCCGCAACGAAAACCCTACAAATAAAGCTTTTGTAGGTGATTTTTTCAAAAAAGCTGATTTTAATTCTGTGGTTCCCGGCTTCGACAATCAGGGTATTTCGCGCAGCGCCTGGCAACGCCAGATAGACGCCGCCAACAAAAGCTACGAACCTGGCAAATTTACTTCCTTCATAGCCTACGAATGGACGTCTGCCCCCGAGAGGCAAAACCTGCATAGGAACGTGATTTTTAAAGGCTCCAAAGTTCCTTCGCGCCCATTCTCATCTATTGATTCCAAAGACCCTAAAGACTTATGGAAGTTTTTAGAGTTCCAACGCAAATCAGGTATAGAAGCCCTGGCAATTCCTCACAACTCCAATGCCAGCAATGGACTAATGTTCGACTGGAACGACCTTAGCGGAAAACCCATCGACCAGGCTTACGCAGAATCCAAAGCGGTAAACGAACCCATCACCGAGATTTCACAAAACAAAGGAAGTTCAGAAACGCATCCCGAATTATCTCCTACAGATGAGTTCGCTAATTTTGAAATCGCTGACTTTATGTCGTCCAGGGTTGATTCTACTCGTAAATCTGCGGGTTGCTATGTACGCGACGCCTATGGAAGAGGCTTAATATTGAAAGAAAAAACTGGAGTAAACCCTTATAAATTTGGAGTAGTAGGCGCTACCGATTTGCATAGTGGATTGGCAATCTCTGAAGAAGGAGGCTACCAGGGAACAGTTTCCCGCGTAAATAATGCGCCGGAAAAAACATTTAGCAACGGAAAGCCGGAGTCAAGGGGATTGTTCTTTAGTTCTGGTAATATCACTGGAGTTTGGGCGGAAGCCAATACTCGTGAAGCCATTTATGATGCCTTTAGAAGAAAAGAAACATTTGCTACCAGTGGAACGAAACTTAAATTCCGCTTCTTCGGAGGCTGGGAATTAACGGAGGATATTTTGAAAACCCAGAACTGGGACAAGGCTTACGAAAAGGGCGCGCCAATGGGAGGAGATATTCCTGCTAAGCCTGCCACTGCCAAAGCTCCTTCTTTTATCGTTTGGGCTTTAAAAGACCCAAATGGAGCTAACCTGGATAGGGCGCAGATAGTAAAAGTATGGGTGAAAGACGGAAAGCAATACGAAAAAGTATTTGACGTGGCATTGGCCGATGGCCGCAAGCCAGACAAAACAGGGAAGGTAAAACTAGTTGGCAATACCGTTGACCTGAAAACAGCTACTTATACAAATACCATTGGCGATACAGAGTTAAGTACTGTTTGGACTGACCCGCAATTTGACGCTAAAGTACCAGCGGTTTACTATTTGCGTGTTATAGAAATTCCTACGCCGCGCTGGTCAACCTATTTATCTGTATCTCATAAGCTTCCTATCTCTGCAAGCGTGGCTTCTACTATTCAGGAAAGAGGCTGGACTTCGCCGATATGGTACACGCCGGAATCTAAAAAATAGGGCAATACGTAATAGTAACTAACTAAGAATTATAAAAAAAGGCTCATGCGTCAATTACAGGCGTATGAGCCTTAATAGTTTATTAATAAATAGTAGTATGAAGAAAGTAGTTTTAATAATTCTTATAGTAACTTCTCTATTCCTTTTTTATTGCAAAAAAAAGAACAATCCCAGTCCAACTGGCCCATTGGAGAACCGTATTCCATATAATGTAAAATCTATATTAAATAGGTGGTGGGTAAGGCCCGCTACAAAAACATCCGCTACCGTAGATATTGTAAACTACCAAAGCAATGGCATAGTTTTAGACAGCGGTATCCAGGTAATATCGCCCGGAGACACCGGTTATTATAAAACAGGTTCATCATACTATTTTATAGATTCTTTTCCAAATAGTAAAAATACAGCCTACGATGCCAATTTTGAATACTACACCACTAATCTGTACCACAGCGACACCAATGTGTTTTCTTTCGTTGATGTAACTTATTACAATGGCAGCGACACGTTAATATGTTTTGATACCCTTGTCTACGTGCCTTATAAAAAAGGAGTTAATTATTTTTATAAATAAAACCTGGTTGTAACCCTGCTACCTCATTTTTATTTTATGGCCCTCGTAGGTGTCCTTTTTGGAAGTTATTCTTAGCTGGTGGGTGTTAAATACGCTGGTATTTGGCTCAACGCTTTGGGTTAAAAAAACGCTGCCGCCTATAATGCTGTTCCTTCCTATTACTGTGCCGCCTCCTAATATGGTAGTACGGGCATAAATAATCACATCGTCTTCTACCGTCGGGTGGCGCTTTACTTCAGATAGTTGTTTATTAACATACAGGGCGCCTAGCGTTACGCCCTGGTAAATAATTACGTTTTTACCTATTATACTTGTCGCCCCTATTACAATACCCGTTCCGTGGTCTATAACAAAAGGCACGCCAATTTGTGCGTTGGGGTGTATGTCTATGCCTGTTTTGCTGTGGGCATACTCGCTTAAAATGCGGGGCAGCACAGGTATATTCAGTTGCGTTAACCGGTTTGCAATGCGGTATACCGCTATGGCGTAAAAACCGGGGTATGATACTATTACTTCGTGAACGCTGGAGGCGGCAGGGTCGTATTCAAATGTCCTGGCGGCGTCCTTCCTCAAATCCTGGTAAATAGTATCCAGCGAACCATAAAAAGAATCTGCCAGTTCTTCTGCGTTTATTTTGCCAGAGTCCAGGTAACTTAAAAGAATATTTTCCAAGTCGGCCTGGCTCTTTTTTAGTATGCCCTCGTACATGGCTTCTTTTGGCAAATAATTATTAGGGAACAGAAATTGTATTAACTCATTTAACCAACTAATAGCATTCTCTGTCAAAGGAGTAGCTTCCCACTCAGCCCTATGGGTTTGGTGGAGAATATTTACAAAATTAGTTATGCTCTCTTTTTTCATGAGGCAGATTCTTATAGTAGATAGTTATTTTTTATTCCGCCCTGCTGTTAGTTTATGCAATACTTCTATCAAGGCGTCAATATCGGCGCAGGTATTGTAAAACGCCAACGAAGGCCTTACCGTACTTTCTACCCCAAAGCGGCGTAAAATGGGTTGCGCGCAATGGTGGCCCGAACGTACTGCTATATTTTCTTTATTAAGCGCAGCGCCTACATCCTCCGTTTTATACCCATCCAATACAAAAGATAATACTCCTGCTTTATCAAGCGCAGTGCCTATCAGGCGAAGGCCCGGAATATCCTTTAGCAGCTTAGTGGCATATACCAGTAAATAGTGTTCATACTGTTGTATAAGGTCAATGCCAATTCTGTTTACATAGTCTATAGCTGCTCCTAAACCAACGGCGTCGGCAATGTTGCCGGTGCCTGCCTCAAAGCGGGAAGGGGCTTTGTTGTATTTAGTATGTTCAAAGGTTACGTCGGCAATCATATTGCCTCCCCCCTGCCAGGGCTGCGTTGCATTTAGCAGTTCCTCTTTGCCATAAAGTACGCCTATGCCTGTGGGCCCAAAAACCTTATGGCCCGAAAATACATACCAGTCGCTGTCCAGCGCCTGCACGTCAGCGCGCATGTGCGACACCGCCTGTGCGCCGTCTACCAGTACCCTTGCTCCTACCTGGTGCGCCATCTCTACTATTTGCTTGGCGGGCGTTACCGTACCCAGTGCGTTAGACACTTGTGTAAAAGAAACTAACTTCGTTCTGGTGTTTAATAATTTTGCATATTCATCCAATATCACCTGCCCGTCGTCGTCCACAGGAATTACGCGCAGCTTTAATCCCTTCTTCTCTGCCAGGCGCTGCCAGGGAACTATATTGGCGTGGTGTTCCAGGTAACTGATGATAATTTCATCCCCCGGTTTTAGATTTTGGTCGCCCCAGCTTTGGGCCACTAAGTTTATCGCTTCGGTTGCTCCGCGTACAAATACTATCTCGTTAACAGATTTGGCATTTAAAAATACCTGCACTTTTTTGCGGGCAGCCTCGTAAGCGTCTGTTGCCCGCGCTGCCAGTTCGTGTGCGGCGCGGTGTATGTTGGAGTTTTCGTGTTCGTAAAAATAGCTTAACCGCTCTATAACCTGTTTAGGCTTTTGGGTAGTAGCGGCATTGTCTAACCATATAATGGGCCTGCCGTTTATCTTTTCCTGCAAAATAGGAAAGTCTTGTTTGATAAGGTTAAAATTTAACGGGGGCCTTGTAGTCCCGGTGTAACTTTTACTATCAGAAGCATTCTTATCGTAAGGGTTAAAGACTTCTTTGACTGGAAAATAATTACTACCCGACAAGAAATAGAAAGAACTTTCCGAAAACGCCGTATTACTATAAGGCAATTGCGACGAGGGTTCCGAAACAGATATTGATTTTAAGGCCTCCTTCAGTTCTGCTTCAAAAGGCTGATCAGACTCATAAGGCAACTGGTTTGCGGAAGCAAACTTAAACGGATCTGTAGTAAAGGAAAATGGGGTGGCGCTAAGCGGATTAATAGTAGTAGCCTTTTCTTTACCAAAAGAGTATTCCTGCCCCTCTGTTACATTATTTAGCGCAGATGGAGATACCCCCAGGCCTCCCATCGATTTAGGAGTAAAGTCCGAACCTGTAAAATGAGGATCGGGAAGGCTGGTCTGCGGCTCGTTAATATTAAAAGGATTGCCTTTCTCCAAAGCTGAGGGGGATACCCCTAGGCCTCCCATTGATTTAGGAGTAAAGTCTGAACCTGTAAAATGAGGATCGGGAAGGCTGGTCTGCGGCTCGTTAATATTAAAAGGATTGCCTTTCTCTACCGACGAGGGCGATAAACCAACGCCCCCAAGCGATTTGGGAGTAAAGTCCGAACCTGTAAAATGAGGGTCGGGCAAACTGGTTTGCGGTTCGCTTATATTAAAAGAATTGCCTTTCTCTACCGATGAGGGCGATAAACCAACGCCCCCAAGCGATTTGGGAGTATGGCCGGACTCAGAGAAATGCGGATCTGGCAAACTGGTCTGAGGGTTTTCCAGATCAAGGCTTTGCTGAGTTAAAGCATTATGATCTACTATCGGATTGACGGACTTCTCTTGCAGGTTGTAACTATCGCTAGTCAGGTCGCTGCCCGGCAGGGCGGCAAAAAACTGATTGGCTAGTTTCTCCAGCTCCTTAATGTCTGGCAAATTAAAATCACTATTAGTTGTAGTCATAATAGTATCCTATTTCCACATCGTCCAACACCGCAATGGCGTCGTCTACCAACACCGCCAAAGAGCAATACAACGAAACAAGGTAAGAGGCTATGGCCTTATCGTTAATCCCCATAAAACGCACAGATAAGCCGGGTGTCTGCTCTCCCGGAAGGCCTGGCTGGTAAAGGCCAACTACGCCCTGGCGGCTTTCGCCGGTACGGATTAGTAAAATTTTAGACTTGCCATTTTCAATAGGAACTTTATCTGAAGGAATTAGTGGAATACCTCTCCAGGTAATAAACTGAGAACCGAATAAAGAAACCGTAGGCGGTGGCACTCCCCTGCGCGTACACTCACGCCCAAAGGCGGCAACGGCAAGCGGATGCAATAAAAAGAAGCCCGGTTGTTTCCATACTTTGCTTAGTAGTTCATCAAGATCGTCGGGCGTTGGGGCGCCTTTGCGAGGCCTTATACGCTGAGACGGGGCTATACTATTTAATAAGCCGTACTCCAAATTATTGATAAGTTCGCTTTCCTGACGTTCTTTAATAGCTTCTATGGTTAAGCGCAACTGTTCGCTTATCTGGTTGTAAGGTTTGCTATATAAGTCCGATACCCTGGTGTGCACATCCAATACAGTATTCACGCTGCTTAACAAATATTCACGGGGATTCTCTATGTAGTCAACAAAGGTTTGCGGCAGGGCGCGCTCATCGCGGCCGGAGCAATCTACCTCAACGCTGTAGGCGTCTTTAACTTTATTAACCCTGTAAATACCAGATTCTACAGGAATCCAGTTTAATAAATGAGTCAACCAGCGGGGAGTAATGGTTGACATTTGCGGAACTGTACGCGTGGCTACGGCTAACTGTCGCGCCGCCGCATCGCCCAGGGCAGTCTGGTTTTTAATTTGATCTGACATTCGGTTTATGTGAGTTTAAAAATTTTAATAGAAATTTAGTAAAAATATACTTGTAAGTTAAATGATTTTAGATTCTGGGTTACAGATCATAAACGCTCTTTCAACCCATTCAAATATAATGCATTTGCCTTACTCATGGGAATCGTACCACAAACCCTATCAATAATCTGATTATTAATAATATAACAGGGATAAAATCTATTCAATTGATAGAGATAGTTTCGCAAAAAAACACCTAAAAATTGCAAAAGTAAACAGGTAAAACTTTAATTCCCCAGTGGCGTCAGGTATTCCCACCAGATGTTTTCTACAGCGGTTTGTGTATCCTAAATTACTTTGCATGCCTCTTGTTTGTAAGACACAAACCAGGGCTGCGAGATAATATTATTTTGATTATCAAGTAATTAACTATAAATAGTTTCAGATAAAAGGCTATATTCCTTACACCCGAAACAGCGAACTATCGGAATTTTAACTAATTTGCTCTTGTTAAAAGCAAATGGCTGATTAATTAAGAAAAGCCGTGATTTAAATGTATGGATGTAGCCGAAAAATTAGCGGAAGTACAACGCCTTAAGGCAGAGATTGACGCACAAGGGGAATTGCCGGAGGAAGTACTAAGGAAGATTAACTACAAATTCAGGCTGGACTGGAACTACTACTCTAACAGCATGGAAGGGGGTACCCTTACCAAACAAGAGACCCATAGTATAATGGTAGGCAACATTACCATTGGGGGCAAGCCTATGAAAGACGTGCTGGAGATGAGCGGACACGACGAGGTAGTAAATAGTATTCTCAAAATAGGCAAAGGAGAACTGGCTATATCAGAAAAAAGAATCCGGGAAATTCATAAAGCCATTATGCATGAGGAGGACGAGGAGAAGAAAAAGCAAGTAGGCGAATGGAAAACTCATCCCAACGAAATTATTAATTATAAAAATGAGAAGTTTGATTTTACTCCCCCATCGGAAGTAAAGGAGAAAATGCACGAGTTGATTAACTGGCTGGGGGCGGAAGCTGACAAACTAAAATACGCTAAGAAAGACGCCCCAGACCCTGTGTTGCTGGCTTTTGAGTTTCACCTGCGCTACCTTACTATACACCCCTTTTACGACGGCAACGGTAGAACGGCGCGCATACTGATGAACCTGATACTGATTTCGTACGGCTACCCCCCGGTGATAATAAACGACAAGCAGAAACAAACCTACTACCAGTACCTGGCCGATGTGCAGGTGTACGAGGCCCCTAAAGATTTGTATTATGATTTTATGGCGGGGCTGCTAATACATTCTTTACAACTAGTAGAGAAAGCGGTTAGTGGGGGCGACCTTGAAGAAGCTGATGATTTTGACAAACACTTAGCTCTATTTAAAACTAAATTTGGAAAAAACAAAAAAGCTATACCAAAATCAAAAGAAGTAATTATTGAGATTTATTTAAAATCACTAAAACCTTTATTTGAAAAAGCAGACAAAAAACTTCATGAACTTGATGAGTTTTTTAATATTTCAAAAGCTATCTATTGGGCAAATAATACAACAAGCAGTACCAGTGGAAATGATACTATCGATTATATAGATAAAAGGATTTTATATAAGCAATCAAACCTAACGTTACAGGATTTAACCGAAGGTAGTAAAATTCCGGAAAAAATTAGTTTAGCCGATACCGGGGAAAATATAAAAATGTTAATGCTACAATTTAATTGGACAGATTTTAACAGAGCGGGCACATTTACCTTTAATTATGGAGTTTCGATTAGGGTAGAATTTGAGGATTTAAAGTATAAAATATCTACTAGTGCAAATCCACCTCAAGAAAAGATACTACTATATGATGAATATTTAGAGGAAAATGAAATAGGTGAGCTAGTAAACAAATTAGCTAAAGATACATTACGACATATAGAATTAAAGGCAGAATCTCCAAGCTAGTAAAAGCATTCACACGATCACTCTTTTTCCCCCGTGGCGTCAGGTGTTCCCACCTGACGTTTTACGCTGCCTACTGTCAGATGAAATTACCCTACATCAAAGAAAGAGTTCTTTACACTTTCTTTGTTAACCCTTCTGCTTTTGTGCTACAATTATTTTTTGGCGCGCTTTAAACCAAAACAACTCTTTTTTTGTTCAACTACTAGTAATCCCTGCCCGATCCTGAAGCAGCCCCCTTGTGCCAATTGGCACAACTAACTGCGACAATTTTTTCTTTAAACTTTCTACTTTAAACTTTGTACTTAATATGCCAATTGGCACAGCAAAATCTTCACGACTAGTAAAAAACATACATGCCCCAAAAAAATAGCAGGGAAATTAGCAGGAAATAACAGGAAAATTAACAGGGGAATAACAGGGAGCAAATTTTATGCATGTAAGATTTCCCTTCAACTAGTAGTTTTTTACATAGCACAAAACTCCCCTTTTTATTTGTTTATAAATTAGATTTAGAATTGTTCAATTAAGAACTATTAGGGGTATGCTAATTGACAATAAATTTCCATAATAACATATAAACCCCTACTTTAGCACATTTAGAAAACTAATGCACAGATATATATAAATGCTCACTCACGAAATAAAGGTACGGGTTAGGTATGCGGAGACCGACAAAATGGGCTACGTTTACTACGGCAATTATGCCATCTATTTTGAAGTGGCCAGGGTAGAAACCTTCCGACATATAGGCTTTAGTTACAAAGAGTTAGAAGATAGCGGTGTAATGATGCCCGTGCTGGAGTACAAGTCCAAATTTATAAAACCTGCCCATTACGACGACCTGCTCACCATCAGAATCTTTATCAAAAAGCTACCCTCTGTACGCATAGTTTTTGATTATGAGGTATATAACGACAATAATACATTGCTTAATATCTCAGAAACAACCCTGGTGTTTGTAAACTCCCTAACCGGGAAGCCCTGCATGCCCCCAGAGCATTTTTTAACCATTTTAAAACAATACTTTCATGAATCCGATTGACTCTATAAAAGCTACTGGCTTTTACAAAGGAATAAACAATTGGCTAAGCGCCACGCACTTTACTAAAGACCGCATACCTCTTAAAAGAACCCTCGCTATTTTGTTTAAACAGCTTGCCAAAGATAACCTGTCGCAAAAGGGCAGCGCTATGGCATTCAGTTTCCTATTGTCCATATTTCCAACTATCATATTCTTATTCACCATTATACCTTATACGCCATTGCCGGATGCAGAGGGCGATTTTATGGACTTCCTGAACAACCACCTCCCTCCAAGCCTCTATAATACCGTTCATGAGACTATAGAAGACATTATAATGATACCGCACGGGGGGCTAATGTCCTTTGGCTTTCTAACCGCCTTATTTTCAGTAACCAGCGGCATTCGCGCCATGATAGAAGCTTTTAACGCCTGCTACAGCACCACAGAAAAAAGGGGGTTCTTTCACTTATTACTCGTTTCTACGGGACTAGCCTTGTTCCTTTCCGCTATCTTTATCATAGCCATAGCCTTATCTATAGGGGTGCGCCTTTACACCAGCCTGCTACAAGCCGATGTGTTGCACAACCAGCCTATTTTTGGAGATATGTTATTGTTATTTAAGTATATAACATTGTTTATGTTGTTTTATCTGGCTATATCTTTCATTTATTATACGGCCCCCACCATTCACGACAAATGGAGCTTCTTCTCTATAGGTTCTTTAATAGCCTCGCTAACGGCTATACTGTTTACGGTGGGGTTCTTTTACTACATCAGCATCTTTAATTCCTACAATAAGTTGTATGGCTCCATAGGGGCATTTATAGGTATAATGATGTGGTTTTACATCTTTTCTATGGTGTTATTGTTTGGTTTTGAGGTAAATGCCAGCATACACATGGCCCGGCAGGAGGTAAAGGCAAAAACGGTATAAATTTATTTGGCTGTTAGTTATATTAACGGTACTTTTGTACCCTTAATCTCAGAGAGGTGGCAGAGCGGTCGAATGCGGCGGTCTTGAAAACCGTTGATCCTTTGCGGGATCCGGGGGTTCGAATCCCTCCCTCTCTACCCAAGGGGAAAGACTTTCAGAAGACGAAATCTTTCCCTTTTTTATTTCCTCTAATCTATTGCATTCCAAAGAAATAATACGAACAGCTTCATTCAGCGCCGGAGTTCGATATTTTTTATTATCAAAAACTAATTTTTCAGGAAATATCGAACCCATCAATTTCTGTTTTACTTCAATATTGGCAGAAGCATAGTAGTTGTTATTACAATTACTGCTTTTATTCTTGCGCTGTATTTATTTTTTCAAGAAGGTATTTTTCTCCAAGCAGTTCGCTATGGGTTTTTATAGCTCCTATAGAAACCCGGTAAACGCCGTGCATGTGCAGGTTCTGACCTGTAAATAGTAAGTTCGGAATTTTTGTTTTTACCGCTATAAACGACTTTACCGGATCGTGGCATTCTTTTAATATTCCGTAAAGCGAGCCATCGTAAGAGCCAATATAGTCGCGATAGGTTAGCGGGGTAGAGGTGTAATAACTTTGTATATGTTGCCGGATATCCGGGTAAAGTTTTTCTATTTTATCTAATAGTTTTTCTGCTTTAACTCTTTTAAATTTCTCATAGTCTTCTCCCCGGTAATCTTTATCAGAAACTGTATTAAATGTTGCGTTCCACTTGCTAACGTCTTCGTATTTTATATAGGTAATGGCGGTTATACCGTCTGCATACTTTTCTGATTTTGAATTGGCGCAGTAGTAGGCGGCAAAAGACTGAGGCCATTCCTCGGCGGAATAGTTAATAGTATCCCATACGTTCTCTGTGTCGTAGTGGTATATTATCCTAACTCCCCCACTTTCTCAATTTCACCAAGGGGACGGGGAAGAATATTTTAGCAGAATAGATTACCACGATACCTGAATACACTCAACAGATTTATTTTTTAGTACTTTAAACTTAACTCTTCTATTTTTTTCGTGTTTATCCTCTTATTGAGGATTTTTTATTATGGTTTGATTTCCTTCATATTTAAATTATGGCATTGATATATTTTGATGTACCAAATTTTTAACTTATATTTACATATAAGTTATTAAAACTATGAAAAATTTAGACACTTTTAAATCATTTTCTCAAATGTTACAAGTATTACCTGATGATACATCATGTCGTAATTACTTAGAACAACTGCTATGGAGTGGTATACCTGTTTGTCCTCATTGTGGAAGCAAGAATGAGAAACATTATGAGATTAAGACTAAAGGAGTGTTTAATGGTTTACGTAAATGCAAAGATTGCAGGGAGAGATTTACAGTAACTGTAGGGACAATGTTTGAAGGTTCACATATATCATTGCGTAAATGGTTTATTGCTATCTACATTTTTTCTTCACACAAAAAAGGTATTAGTTCTCATCAATTAGGAAGGGATTTAGGGATTACACAAAAGTCAGCTTGGTTTATGCTTTGTAGGATACGTTTAGCGTTCAAAGTAAAATCCCTTGTACAAATGGACAATTTAATACAAGCAGATGAGACTTTTATTGGTGGAAAGAACAAGAACCGTCATGCAGATAAGAAAGTATTAGAATCCCAGGGTAGAAGCTGCAAAGATAAAACTCCTGTTTTTGGCTTATTGCAATCTTCCGGCAATATTCACCTTCAAGTTGTACCAAATACTAAAGCAAGTACTTTAAAACCGATTATAAGCGACATGGTAAAGAGTGGAGCTATAGTTGTAACAGATGAATGGAAAGCTTACAATGGACTTGCAAAAGATTATTCTCACATAGTTTTGAATCATCAAAGAAATGAATATGTAAGGGATGGTTTTCATACGAACGGTATAGAAAATTTCTGGAGTTTATTTAAGAGAGGAATCTATGGAATATATCATTATACCAGTCCTAAACATTTACACAGATATTGCGCTGAATTTTCTTTCAGATATAATACAAGAAAAATTACTGATGCTGATAGATTCAGCTTATCATTATCCAGCGCTACTACCAGAATAACTTATAAAGAATTAATTAGTAAATAGTAATGAAATTAACCTAAGTTTTGTTATCTTGTAACATACAATTATTACTATATATATGAATGATAACGAAGAAATAGTAAAATTAAAAAATTTATCAAAATCTATTGGTGATATTTTTGAAGATTTTGAGAAAAGTTCTGTTTATCATCTTTCATTTGTTCATAAAGATTATTTTAAAGAATTGGCTAAAATTGGTAGTGTAATCAATCAATCTCATTTTATTAATATGGAAGTGCCGGTCATATTGACCACCGCCTGCCGGTTTAAGCTGACCACCTCGTGCCGATCCAAACTGACCACCCTGTGCCGGTTGAAATTGACCACCTGATTTGAAGAGAAAGTTCATGCTGTAA
>Ga0302315_10002245_pt1 | contig 18457 bp, 16 predicted proteins | sample III_Palsa_N3_1_FD_200532 | JGI IMG/M metagenome (GOLD analysis project Ga0302315, IMG submission 200532) | Peat permafrost microbial communities from Stordalen Mire near Abisko, Sweden - III_Palsa_N3_1 | ecosystem: Environmental > Terrestrial > Soil > Palsa > Peat permafrost | place: Sweden...
TGGATAAGGACTATAATATTACCGACGATAACCGTATGACGGCTGCCCTGCCTACCATCAAAAAAATATTAAATGATGGTGGTGCGGTAATACTGATGTCGCACTTAGGTCGCCCAAAAGGTGGCCCGGAAGAGAAATATTCATTGAAGCATTTAGTGCCCCATTTGTCTGATCTGTTAGGTCAACAGGTGGAGTTTGCTAATGATTGCATTGGCGCAGAGGCTATTGAAAAAGCTAAAAAACTAACCAAAGGCGAAGTGCTTTTATTAGAGAATCTGCGTTTTTATAAAGAAGAAGAGAAAGGCGATGTTGACTTCGCTAAGAAATTAGCTGCTTTGGGCGATGTTTATGTGAATGATGCCTTTGGTACTGCTCACCGTGCACATGCTTCAACTGCTGTTATCGCGCAGTTTTTCCCTGATGCCAAATACTTTGGTTACCTGATGGCAGGCGAACTTGCTAATGCTGAAAAAATATTAAACAATGCTCCTAAACCTTTTACGGCAATTATGGGAGGTTCAAAGGTATCCGACAAAATTGAACTGATAGAAAAACTATTGGATAAGGTAGATAACCTGATTATTGGCGGCGGTATGGCTTACACTTTTGCTAAAGCAGAGGGCGGTTCTATAGGGACTTCATTGGTTGAAGCCGATAAATTAGAATTGGCGCTAAGTCTTAAACAAAAAGCGAAAGAGAAGGGTGTAAACCTGTTACTTCCGGTTGATAATATTACAGCCGATGCTTTCTCAAATGATGCAAATACCGGCTTAGCCCAAACAGGCGAAATACCTGACGGCTGGATGGGCTTAGATATTGGTCCTGAAACGATTAAATTATTTAGTAAAGTAATAGAAGAATCGAAAACCATTTTATGGAATGGCCCGATGGGGGTATTTGAAATGGAGAAATTCCTGATTGGTACCAAAGCTATTGCAGAGGCGGTTGCAAAGGCTACCGAAAATGGCGCTTTCTCATTAATAGGCGGTGGTGATTCAGCTGCGGCGGTTGCCAAATTTGGTATGACTGAAGATGTTAGCTACGTATCAACAGGTGGCGGCGCATTGCTGGAATACATGGAAGGCAAAGAATTACCGGGCGTAAAAGCAATCAACGAATAGTTTTTATTTCGGACGTATAGAGAAATCCTCTACGATGTTCATATGCGATTATCTTAAAAAAGGTACTGACAAAACATTGTCAGTACCTTTTTACTTTTATCCAGTATATTAGTAATTCCCCACGGCGTAGCCTGCTGCCGTTATATTATGCGGTAGCTAATTAGTTTCAACCTGTTAATTTAAAATTTCTGTAATTCTAATGCAGACATTGCTACTTTTACATTTTAACTGACCCGTTCATGAAAAAATTGCTCACAGCTATTGGCTTTCTGCTTTTAGCTACATTCTCTTTTGCTCAACAACCACAAGCACCCGATGCCGAATACATAAAGGCAAACTATACCAAATACGAGTATCAAATACCTATGCGCGATGGCAAAAAGCTATTCACATCGGTGTATCTTCCTAAAGATCAGTCAAAAATATATCCCATCATGATGGATCGCACCTGTTACAGCGTTGCGCCTTATGGGGTTGATAAATATAAAACTGCTATAGGCCCGTCTTCATTATTCACGCACGACGGGTTTATATTTGTTTACCAGGATGTTCGCGGCCGTTTCATGAGCGAAGGTATATTTCGTGAAATGACTCCCGAATTAGAGAATCATAAAACCAGTAAAGATGTTGATGAAGGCACAGATACCTATGATACCATTGATTGGCTGATTAAAAACATACCTAATAACAATGGCAAAGTAGGCGTATGGGGAATTTCCTATCCCGGTTTTTATACCACAACCTCTTTACTAAGCCGTCATCCCGCATTAGTTGCAGCATCGCCGCAGGCACCAATTGCTGATTTATACCGCGATGATGCTTTCCACAATGGCGCATTTATGCTGGTGGCGAATTTTGGTTTTTATCCATTTTTTACAAACAGACAGGATGATAGGCCAACCCAGGGTAAAGGTTTTAATGTAGATTTTGGTACAAAGGATGGCTACGAATATTATCTAAGAATGGGTTCGGTTAAACATACCACAGATATTTATCTGCAATATTATAAAGACACCGTTCGCCTGTGGCAGGAGATGCTGGATCATCCTAATTACGATCAGCATTGGAAAGATCGCAATGTGTTAACTCATCTACATGATATTAAAACCGCTGTATTAGTTACCGGAGGTTGGTACGATGCTGAAGATTTATATGGAGCGATAAACACCTACAAAACATTAGTAAAGGATAACCCAACCACACCAATTTATTTCGCAATGGGGCCATGGGTACACGGTGGCTGGTCGCGGGGACCCGGTGATCATTTAGGCGATATTGAGTTTGGTGGTGCGCAAGGCCCTTACTATCGCGAGAAGATTGAGTTTGCATTCTTTAGTCATTATTTAAAAGGTACAGATACTGATATTCCAAAAGTATCCACTTTTGAAACGGGTAAAAACGAATGGAAAAACTACAAAGCATGGCCGCCGAAAGATGCGGAAGATAAAAATCTATATTTCCTGCCGGGAGGAAAATTATCTTTCACAGCGCCAACTAAGACAGGAGATTATAACGATGCCTATGTATCTGATCCAAACAAACCGGTGCCATTCATCAGCGATATAACTGACGATATGAAACGGGAGTACATGGCCGCAGATCAACGCTTTGCAGCCAGCAGGCCTGACGTGTTAACTTACGAAACCGAAGTACTGGATAAAGATGTAACCCTTGCAGGCAACATCATCGCAAATCTAAAAGTATCAACCACAGGTACCGATGCCGATTGGGTAGTTAAAGTAATTGATGTTTATCCTGATTCTGCTCAAAACAATAGGTTCACCGACCCAAATACCTTCATGTCCAACTATGAGCAAATGGTACGCAGCGAAGCCATGCGCGGTAAATACCGTAACGGCTTTGATAAACCCGAACCATTCATCCCCGGCAAAATAACCCCAGTAAATTTTGAATTGCAGGATGTACTGCATACCTTTAAAAAGGGGCACCGCATTATGGTACAGGTACAAAGCACCTGGTTCCCGCTAATCGACCGTAACCCGCAGGTATTTGAAAACATCATGAAAGCAAAGGACAGTGATTTTAAAACGGCTACTAATAAAATTTATACTTCAAAAGAGCATTTGAGTTATTTGAAGGTTAGGGTGATTGAATGAGATTTGATGGGTTAGTTTCATTTATTTTATTATAATTGTATATAATAAAACCTGAACTACTAATTAAATAAGATTTATGAGATCATTACTTATTCTCTGTCCTTATCTATTGATTCCATTGTTTACTGCTTTGTTTATAAGGCAGTTTAACAAGCCTAAAGGCATCACGTATTTGATTACTATTTTTTTATTACTGCTATTTCCTTATTTAGTTGTTCAAAAAGATAACTTTAATTATCCTCCTGCACCAGGACCAAGACATGACACTGGGCAACAATTTTTTCTTATAGCTGGCTATCTGGTTATGCTGCCATTAGGAGTGCTTATTCAGTTTGTGATGAATCTATTTGTATTTGCAAAATATCAATCAAAAGATATCGATTATCCGAAATCAAATATATAGATCAATTAATTTGCGCTCGTTCATTGCCGTCCCATTTATGGGGCGGTTAAAAAAACTAAAATAGTTGGCTTTAGCCAAACCTAACATCATGCTCCGCGAAATAGACACCTTTTTCGATAACAAGACAGAACCTGTAAAAAACTGCCTGTTATTCTTAAGGGATCATATCCAAAAGCAAAATCCACACATTACCGAAGCCTGGAAATACAAAATGCCTTTCTATTGCTACAAAGGCAAAATGTTTTGCTATCTGTGGGTTCACAAAAAGAATGGGTTACCCTATCTGGGTATAGTTAACGGAAACAAGATAGATCATCCTAATTTAATTATCGAAAATAGATCAAGAATGAAAATCCTGTTGATCGATCCAACCCAGGATTTGCCTATTGAAACTATCAATGCTATCTTAAAAACTGCTCTCAGTTTTTACCAATAACTTAATTAGCGTTAGTACTGGCAGGCTTATTTTTCAGGAAACGGTTTTTGATTATAGCCAATTGCTCATCATTAAGTTTTGATGATGCTTTTAACAGGCTTGTAAAATAAGCTACTTCATCAGCTTCAGCCGGGCAGCCCACATTATCTTTAGCTGTTCCAACGCTGCTGCCTACCGGTGGTTTGTACGAGTTGCCGAAAGCCTTGCCACTTGGGTCTAATATCACCCAAAAAGGTATACCGCCATTCGGGTCGCCGTTAAAACTTTTCAATACTGAAATCCCGCCTGGGTTTTCAAGGTTTTCTTTTCCGGCGCGCTCTAAAATATCAAGGTAAACAATAACATAATTATCGTCAAAAATTTTTTTGCAGTCAGGGTCATTAATAGAAGCTTCCATTTTTTTGCACCAGCCACACCATGAGGCATGGAACATCAGGATCACATTTTTATGTTCACTTTGCGCTTTTGCGTAAGCCGCGTTTAATACGGTGGTCGAAGAGTCGGGGGAACTTTGTGCAAAGCTTCCAAAGCTTACAAGTACCAGCATTAAAGCAAATAATGTTTTCATGGTCAATCTATTTATGTAAAAATACATTTATCGCGGGTAAACGCAATACGTATTCGGTATAAATCTAAAAACAATTCCCATCCCGGCATAGTTATCCAGTTGCTTAGAAGGGCTTAAAATTATGTCTCAAATTACAAATTCAGTAAAAAAAATGCATTTCGTTGAGATCGTACTCATTCTTTCGGTAGTGATGGCAACCATTGTAAGGTATGTGTTCGGTTTTCAGTCGTTCCTTTTTCTGGAGATATTCTGCATCTTGCTGGCACTAATGTATTTTCCTTTCGGTTTTTACTTTATAGGCAAACCCACTGATAAATACAGCAATACCATTTCAATTGTACTAGGCTTTATCTACTCTTTAGGGGTGATGAGTATTCTGATAAGCGAGGTAAATATCGATAGTTACCGCTATCCACTTATTGCCGATTTCTTTATTTTGGCGGCTGTAGTTGGTTATTTACTTTACAGGCTGCGCTCTGCCGAATATCCCCGGGTTTATATTAATACCCAATTAATTAGGGTGGCTTTCATTGTGTTTGTCAGCCTTTTTATTCTGATTGCTAAATAATAGCTCCATTTCTGAGCAATAATTTTAGCTCTTCCCAACTTATAGGCACTCGCTATTCGCTCAAATAAACTTATACACCTTTAACTAACATTTCGCTGCCAATTATTTCCACAAAGCTTGCGGGCAAACCGGCTTATACCCAGTTGTTTCAGCCTTAAAATCAAAAAATACTGTATGCCCAAAAATGTTGAAAACTTTTGGTGTTTCAAAGTGGTAGAAAGTGGTAAAAGTATTTACTTTTACATAACAATTAATGCTATAGTCAGCTAATGTCGTATTTGACCGGAGAATTTGAATGTAAATTGGATCCTAAATCAAGGATGATGATTCCCTCTGGCCTCAAGAAAAAACTTCCTGAGGTAGAAACAGAAGGGTTGGTCATTAACCGTGGTTTTGGGGGCAAAAAACATTTAGTGATCTTCACAAAGTCGCAATGGGACAAAAAGCTGGACGAACTTAGCAAACTTAACGAATACGAGGAAGATAATATCAAAGTGATTCGTTATTTCACCCGTGGTGCTACCGAGTTGAGTCCTGATGCTGCCGGACGGGTGTTGTTGCCAAAATTCTTATTGGAATATGCTGGCATCCAAAGCGATATAGTTTTGGCTTGCCTGATCAATAAAATCGAGGTTTGGGATGCGGCGGTTCATAAAGAGATGATGGATGAAGAGCCGGATAACTTTGGTCCGCTGATGCAAAAAGTTTTGGGTAACAATAAAGCAGGAGGGAAAGATGAGTAATACTTACCATACTCCTGTAATGCTTGCTGAATGTATTGAAGGTTTAAATATTAAACCCAACGGTACTTATATAGATGTGACTTTTGGCGGTGGTGGCCACTCCCGTGAGATTATGAAGCATTTGGGCGAAGATGGCCAATTATTGGCTTTTGATCAGGATGCTGATGCGCAGCAGAATATCATCGCTGATGATCGCTTCACTTTTATCGATCAAAATTTTCGGTACATAAAAAACTTCACCCGTTTACATGGCGCTGTTCCGGTTGACGGGATTTTGGCTGATTTGGGTGTTTCATCTTACCAGTTCGATCAGGCTGAACGTGGTTTTTCTATCCGTTTTGATGCGGAGTTGGATATGCGTATGAATCAGGCATCGGGCATTAGTGCAAAGGATGTGGTAAATACTTATTCCGAAGCTGATTTGCACAGAATTTTCGGTATTTATGGCGAGATACAAAATGCGAAATCATTAGCTAATACAATTGTAATGGCTCGTTTAATCGCGCCGATAGTTACCATTGCTGATTTGAAAAATGCCATATCGGCACGTATCCCGAAAGGGAAAGAAAATAAATACCTGGCGCAGGTTTTCCAGGCATTGCGCATCGAGGTTAATCAGGAGTTGGAAGCATTAAAAGATTTCCTGATCCAATCGGCTGATATTCTGGTATCGGGAGGCAGATTGGTGGTAATGTCTTATCATTCGTTGGAAGATAGGTTGGTAAAAAACTTCATCGCCAAAGGCAAGTTCAGCGGCGAAGTAGAGAAAGACTTTTTTGGAAATGATCAAAAACCTTTGGATGCGGTGAGTCGCGGTGCGATAACAGCATCCGAAGAAGAAATAAAATTGAATAACAGGGCACGGAGCGCGAAATTAAGGATAGCTGTAAAAAAATGAACAATCGTTTACGCACAGAAATTCAGGAAGAGGTAGAAGCCGAAAAAAAGTTGGTTGTTGAGGAAAAGACTGTAAAGGAAATTCCCGATAACTTTTTAACGCAGTTTCTTACCAAAGGCTTTATTACAACCGAGGCTGCTACCAAAGCACTGCCTTTTGTGTTGTATGTGGCCTTGCTGGGTATGGTGTATATCGGTAACCGTCATTTAGCCGAAAAAAATATTCGCGATATAGATAAACTCACTAAAGAAGTTAAAGAATTAAGCTGGGATTATAAATCAACCAAAGCCGATCTGGCTTTTAAAAGTACTTTAACCGAGGTTGAAAAGCGAGCTGATACCTTGGGTATCAGAACATCCATGCAACCCCCGCAAAAAATAACAGTGAAGGAGGATGCGCAATGAGTATAAGAAGTAACATACTACTCAGGGTTTATCTGGCATTCGGGCTGATATTAATTTTAGCAGGGGCGGTAATGGTGCAGGTTGTTCGCCTGCAATTTGTGCAGGGTAAAAAATGGAAAGCCATGTCGGCCAAGCTATCTACACATTATGAAGCGGTAGAGGCAGCCCGTGGCAATATTTTGGCTGTTGATGGTAGTTTACTGGCAACCTCAGTACCTGAGTATGAGTTGCACATGGATATGATGGCCGGTGGCCTATCCGAAGATAAAGTGTTTTACGGCAAGGTAGATTCGTTGGCGCTTAAGCTTTCGCGATTATATCCTGATATGTCTGAAAGTGATTTTTCTCGTTTGCTGCGCGATGCACGTAAAGACAGCTCACGCTATGCATTAATCAGGCGTAAGGTAACTTATCAGGAATTAAAACTGATCCGAAAATTCCCATTATTTAACCTGGGCAAATATAAAGGTGGCTTAATAGTAGTTGAGAAAAATAACCGCATATTACCATTTCGCACATTGGCGGCCCGTACCATTGGTTATAAAAACGAAAACGTAAAAAATGCAGTAGGCCTTGAAGGTGCATACTCCAATTATATTAATGGCGAAAACGGCAAACGCCTAATGCAGCGCACTACCGGTGGCACTTGGATACCTGTTAATGATGATGAGGATGAAGTTCCGGCTGTTCAAGGCGCTGATATTATCTCAACCATTGATGTTAACTTTCAGGATGTAGCGCAACAGGCCTTAAAAAATCAATTAGTCAAAAGCCAGGCAGATCATGGTTGTGTTATTTTGATGGAAGTTGCTACCGGCGAGATTCGTGCCATTGCCAACTTTACCCGCACTAAGGATGGCGACTATCAGGAAAAACTAAACTACGCCATTAGTGATGCTACTGAGCCGGGCTCTACTTTCAAACTGGCAACCTACATGACTTTGCTCGATCAGCATAAGATAGATACCAGCTCAACCATGTATTGTGATGGCGGTAAAAGCCATGTAATACCGGGCAACAATAAATATACCGTTACCGATGTTGAACATAATGAAACTCTCTCGGCAAAGCGTGCTTTTGAAGAGTCATCAAACGTGGCAGCGGCAAAATTTGTATATGCGCACTATAATGCTAATCCGTCGGAATTTACTGATAAGATCTATAGTTATCATCTGAACGAAAAGCTCGTCCTACAGATTCCGGGTGAAGGCCAGCCATTGATCAAAACACCAAAATCAAGAAGTTGGAGCAAGCTAACCCTGCCGCAAATGGCTTATGGTTACGAGGAGAAATTGACGCCATTGCAAATGCTTACCTTTTATAATGCGGTAGCCAACAACGGCGATATGATAGCGCCAATATTCGTTCGCGAAATACAACGTATGGGTAATACAGTGGAGCAATTTCATGCAAGGGTTATCAACCCTAAAGTATGCTCCGATGAAACATTGAGCAAGTTACGCGGTATGTTGGAAGGTGTAGTTACCGAAGGTACCGGTAAAGCAGTTATAAAAAACCCATTGTATACGGTAGCCGGTAAAACAGGTACGGCGCAAATAGCCAACGGTTCATCAGGCTATGGCGTTAATAAAACTTATCAGGCATCGTTTTGTGGATATTTTCCGGCTAATCACCCCAAATATTCTATGATCGTGGTGATCAATCACCCAACACAAGGTTCTTATTTAGCAGCCTTAGTCGCTGGTCCGGTTTTTAGGCAAATTGCCGATAGGGTTTACGCCAGTGATTTGGATATTAACCAGGCTCCGCCGGTTCATTTTGTTGGCAATACCACGTTACCTTCAATTAAACAAGGAAATACCAAAGCATTACATACGGTTTATGCAGCACTTAATGTTAAACCGTTATATGCATCAAATACACCTGGTGTTGATACCAGCAACGGTATAGCTTACCAGGAAACAGACTATAAAAGTGGCGTAGTGCCCTCTGTAGTAGGCATGGATTTAAGTGATGCCTTGTACAGATTGGGTAACGCGGGTTATAAAGTAATAGCAAGAGGTAGTGGCATGGTTACTGCACAATCAGTAACAGGAGGTAGTGAAATACCTAAGGGATCAAAAATAACAATTGAATTGCAATGAAGTATTTGAGCGAAATAATAGAGGGGCTTGCATTCACTGAACTACAGGGGAGTGCCGATGTAGAGATCACCGCGGTAGTATTTGATTCACGCAAGGTAATACCGGGTTCACTATTTGTTGCCGTAAAAGGTACTATTGTTGATGGCCATGATTATATTGACAAGGCCATAAAAGATGGTGCCATCGCTATTATTTGCGAAGATCTTCCGGCGCATACCGCTGCCGAAGTTGACTTTTTAATGGTTGGCAATTCAGCCATAGCTTTAGGTATTGTATCTGCCAATTTTTACGATAATCCATCTAAAAAATTAAAACTGGTGGGCGTTACCGGTACTAATGGTAAAACAACTATCGCCACTTTATTATATCAATTATTCCGTGACCTTGGATACAAATGCGGCTTGTTATCAACTGTAGAAAACCAGATCAACGGACAAATAATCCCATCTACCCATACCACTCCTGATCAGGTTGAACTAAACAGACTGATGGATGAAATGGTAGAAACTGGTTGTGATTATTGCTTTATGGAAGTAAGCTCACACGCAATCGCCCAGCACCGTATACAAGGTTTAGTATTTGCGGGTGGGATATTCACCAATTTAACACACGATCATTTAGATTACCACAAAACGTTTGCAGAATATCTGAAAGCTAAAAAAGCATTCTTTGATGGTTTGCCTAAAAATGCCTTCGCGTTAACTAATGTTGATGATAAGAATGGCAATGTAATGCTGCAGAATACCGTAGCCTACAAAAAATCATACGGACTAAAAAACATGGCCGATTACAAAGCCAAAATTTTAGAAAATCAGTTTGGTGGCCTATTGCTGCAGATTGATAACGAAGATGTTTGGTTTAAAATGGTGGGTACATTCAACGCCTACAATTTATTAGCTGTTTATGCTGCCGCGATGCTGCTTGATCAGGATAGGGCGAAAGTATTGACCGTATTAAGTAAGCTATCAGGTGCTGAAGGCAGGTTTGAATACATTGTTGCTGCCAATAAGATTATTGGAATTGTAGATTATGCACACACACCTGATGCTGTGCAAAATGTATTAAGCACCATCCACGACATACGTAAAGGAAACGAAAAAGTAATAACCGTTATCGGTTGCGGTGGCGACAGGGATAAAACCAAACGCCCTATTATGGCTAAAGTAGCATGTGAGTGGAGCGATAAAGTAATCCTGACTTCTGATAATCCACGTACCGAAGATCCTGCCCAGATTATCAAGGATATGGAAGAAGGTGTCGACCCGGCATTTAAAAGAAATACCTTAAGTATAGCTGACAGAAAAGAGGCGATCAAAACAGCATGTCACTTAGCCCGCCCCGGCGATATTATATTATTAGCTGGCAAGGGCCACGAGAAATACCAGGAAATAAATGGCGTAAAAAACCATTTTGATGATATGGAAGAGTTAGTTAACCAATTTAAATTAATGGAATTGTAAATGTGCAGATATGCAGATGTGCAAATGAAAAAGAACATAATAATTAATTAAAACATAAAATAGCTGCACATCTGCACATTCGCATATCTGCACATAAATAAAAAAACATGCTATACTATCTGTTTAATTATTTAAATAAAAATTACAGCATTCCGGGAGGAGGATTGTTTCAATACATCACTTTCCGTACGGCTATGGCTGTGATTGTATCGTTGATAGTTACTACAGTGTATGGCCGCAGGTTAATTGATTATCTGCGCTTTAAACAGGTGGGCGAAAGCGTAAGAAATTTAGGTTTGGAAGGCCAAATGCAAAAAGCAGGTACACCAACAATGGGTGGTATCATTATTATTTTGGGCATACTTATCCCAACATTGCTATTTGCCAAATTGGATAACATCTACATCATTATGATGATAGTAACCACGCTTTGGTTGGGCGCTATCGGTTTTTTAGATGATTACATTAAAGTATTTAAAAAGAATAAAGAAGGATTAGCAGGCAGGTTTAAAATTATTGGTCAGGTTGGTTTGGCATTGTTTATAGGCTTCACGATGTATTTTAATTCGGATATCATCATTAGGCAGGAAGTTAAACTCCCGGTAAAATATGATGCACCGGTAGCCTTTCATTTAAAAGGTAATGCCCCGGTTTATACGCAGGATATTAAATCTACCAAAACTACCATGCCTTTTAAAAAGAACAACGAGTTCGATTATGGCAAGGTTATAAAATTTATCGGTGACGGTTATGATCATTATTCATTGGTAGTATTTCTGTTTTTTGTAATTGTGATTATAACGGCGGTATCCAACGGTGCTAATATAACCGATGGTATAGACGGCCTGGCAACGGGAACATCGGCCATTATTGGTATCACATTGGCTATACTGGCTTACGTTTCAGGTAATACGGTTATGGCCGATTACCTCAATATCATGTACATACCCAACTCAGGCGAGCTGGTGATTTTCGCAGGGGCATTTGTTGGAGCATGCGTTGGTTTTTTATGGTACAACTCATATCCTGCGCAAGTGTTTATGGGCGATACCGGTAGCTTGGCAATAGGTGGCATAATAGCTGTATTTGCTATCATGATACGCAAAGAGTTGATGGTGCCATTGCTTTGCGGCGTATTCCTGATAGAGAATGTATCGGTAATTATGCAGGTATCATGGTTCAAGTTCACCAAAAGAAGATTTGGCGAGGGTAGAAGGATATTTCTAATGGCACCACTACATCATCATTATCAGAAAAAAGGTTTTCACGAGGCGAAAATTGTAACTCGCTTCTGGATCATCAGCATACTATTGGCTATACTAACTATAATAACATTAAAGTTGAGATAGGGATTATTGATTAGAGAGTAAAGATTAAAGTTTAGATAAAATAAACAAAATTCCCTCTTTCCGCCGCAGGCGAAGAGAGGGTGGTCGAGCGAAGCAAGACCGGGTGAGTAATCATCAAGCGACAAAAAGAAAAATGAGTAATAACAAAAACATAAATCAAAGTCCTAAAGGACAAAGAATTGCCATCCTCGGTGCCGGCGAAAGCGGCGTGGGTGCGGCATATCTTGCCCAGCAGCAGGGTTATGATGTTTTTGTATCTGACTTTGGCGTTATCGCTGATAATTATAAAAAGCAACTAACCGATTGGAAAATAACTTTCGAAGAAAAACAACATACCGAAGCCGAGATTTTAAAAGCTGTTGAAGTAATAAAAAGTCCGGGTATACCTGATAAGGCTCCAATCGTTAAAAAGATAAAAGAAAAAAACATACCTATTATATCCGAAATTGAATTTGCCGGAAGGTATACCGATGCGAAGATCATCGGCATAACAGGCTCAAACGGAAAAACAACTACAACAAGCTTAACCTACCATATCCTGAAAAATGGGGGTTTAAATGTAGGCTTGGCTGGTAATATTGGTAAGAGTTTCGCTTACCAGGTAGCCACCGAGAAATTCGAGTATTATGCATTGGAGTTAAGCAGCTTCATGTTGGATGATATGTACAATTTTAAGGTAGATATCGCTATACTACTAAACATTACGCCCGACCATTTGGATCGTTACGATTATAAAATGGAGAACTATGTGGCGTCAAAATTCCGCGTAGCGCAAAATCAAACAGCGGCTGATTATTTTATTTATTGTGCTGATGATCCTGAAACCATTAAAGGAATGGAATCAAGGAGCTTTGCGGCACAACTATTACCATTCTCGATAGAAAAAAGCATTGAACCGGGAGCGTATCTCGATAAAGACAATATTGTCATCAACACACACCAACAACATTTTCAAATGTCAATTAACGAACTGGCCCTGCAAGGCAAGCACAACATCTACAATTCTATGGCATCAGGCATTGTAGCAAAAGTGCTCGAATTACGCAACGAAACCCTGAGGGAGAGTATGGGTAATTTCAAGAACATTGAACATAGATTAGAGTCTGTTGGTAAAATTTCCGGCATCAGCTTTATCAATGATTCAAAAGCTACCAATGTAAATTCAACATGGTATGCGCTTGAAAGCATGACCAGCGATGTGATCCTGATATTAGGCGGTGTTGACAAAGGTAACGACTACGGCATGCTGAAAGAACTAGTTAAGCAAAAAGTGAAAGCCATTGTTTGCCTTGGTAAAGATAACAGCCGCATACACGCTGCTTTTGAAGATGTGGTTGATATGATTATAAACACTTCATCAGCAGAAGAAGCGGTGCAAATGTCGTATCACCTGGCAACCAAAGGTGATACTGTATTACTATCACCAGCCTGTGCAAGTTTCGATCTGTTCAAAAATTATGAAGATAGAGGAAGACAATTTAAGCAAGCGGTAAAGGAATTGTAATGGATGTGCAGATGTGCGAATATGCAGATGTGCGGATGGGGAAAACAATATGAATAATATACTCAACAATACAAAAGGCGACAGGTGGATCTGGCTGATAGTGATTTTACTATCGGTTATTTCATTGCTGTCTGTTTATAGTGCTATAGGTAGCCTTGCGTATAAACGTGGGGTAGGTGCTGAGTCTATTTTGATGAAACACGTAGCCATGATGCTTGCCGGTTTGGCGTTAATGTACATCTGCCACAGGTTGGATTATCGTTATTATGCGGGTATATCAAAATTGCTGATGTATATAACCATTCCGTTGTTGGTATATACCCTTGTTTTTGGTAGTCACGTAAATGATGCAAGTCGCTGGATCGCGATACCGGGTACAGGCTTAAGTTTCCAAACATCCGATTTGGCAAAGCTTGCGCTAATTACATATTTAGCCCGAACGCTCTCCAAAAAGCAGGAAAACATCAAGAATGTAAAAGAATCTTTTGTGCCGATTATGGGTGCGGTTTGCGTGGTATTTATATTAATCGCATGGGCTAACCTTTCAACCGCTTTAATGTTGTTCGGTGTAAGTATATTGTTGTTAATAATGGGCCGTATAAGTGTTAAACAAATTGCCATTACCTGTTTAGCCGGAGCCATATTATTAGGCGCGGTAGTGATGCTCGGCCCCCGCAGGCACGTTTACATGGCACGTATAGAAACTTTCCTGCATCCCGAAAGAGCAAACCCGGATAAATCATACCAGGCAGATCATGCTAAAATAGCTATCGCCACAGGTGGTATCTTCGGTAAAGGCCCTGGCCAAAGCAGCGAGATAAACTATTTGCCGGAGGCATACTCAGATGAAATTTACGCCATCATCATTGAAGAATATGGTTTAGTGGGTGGCTTTCTGTTAATAGCCATTTACCTGTTTTTGCTATATCGCTGCATAAAAATCGCTACCAAAGCGCCAAAAGCCTTCGGTACGTTATTGGCAGCAGGTTTAAGTTTTAGCTTAACTATACAAGCGTTTGCTAATATGGCGGTAGCGGTAGGTTTAGGCCCGGTAACAGGTGTGCCTTTGCCGTTTGTAAGTATGGGTGGTACATCTATATTGTTTACAAGTATAGCATTCGGTATTATACTGTCGGTTAGTCGCGATAACGATGAAGCAAAAGTGGTAGTGGGAGAAATAAGAGAAGTAGCTGTAGCGTAAAGGATGTGCAGATGTGCAAATATGCGGATGGGCAAATGAAGAATTAATAATTAGTGTAATTAAAATATAAAATCGGTGAAATCAGGAAACAAAATAATCATAAGCGGTGGTGGTACAGGAGGACATATCTTCCCGGCTATTGCTATTGCCAATGCATTAAAAAAGCTTGATCCAACAACTGAAATATTATTTGTAGGTGCGCTCGGCCGTATGGAAATGGAAAAAGTTCCTGCTGCCGGTTATAAAATTATAGGTCTGGATATTCAGGGGATACAGCGAGGCTCAATTGTTAAAAACCTGCAATTCCCAATCAAGCTGATCGGCAGTTTGAGGAAGGCCTTAAAAATTATTAAGGATTTTAAACCAAACGCGGTTGTAGGCGTGGGTGGCTATGCATCGGGGCCGTTATTATATGCGGCGTCTATCAAAGGCATTCCTTATTTAATACAGGAGCAAAATTCTTATGCGGGCATCACCAATAAATGGTTGGGTAAAAAGGCAACCAAAATATGTGTGGCTTATGATGGAATGGATAAGTTTTTCCCTGCAAAAAACATCATCAAAACCGGGAACCCTATCCGTAAGGAATCGGTTGATATTGCGGGTAAAAAAATGCAGGCGCTGGAATTGTTAAAATTATCTAACGATAAAAAAACAATACTGGTAACAGGTGGTAGTTTAGGCGCGCGTACACTAAACAACAGTGTAATGGCAGGCCTGGATAAGATCATCGCTGCCGATGTGCAGGTTATATGGCAAACAGGCAAGTTCTACTACAAAAGCATCATTGAAAAGTTGGGCGAAAATTACCACCCCAACATCCGCATAATGGAGTTTGTAAACCGAATGGACCTGGCTTACGCCGCTGCCGATATAATTATATCACGTGCAGGTGCAGGTACAATAGCCGAACTATGCGTGGTGAAAAAGCCGGTAATATTAGTGCCTTCGCCAAATGTGGCCGAGGATCATCAAACTAAAAATGCATTGGCATTATTACATGATAACGCGGCGATTTTTATTGCTGATAGAGATGCCGAATCAAAATTGATATACAGAGCTATTGAGCTCTTAAATGATACAGACAAACGAAAAACATTAAGCAATAACATCGGTAAGCTAGCTTTACCTAATGCCGATGAAGTGATTGCGAAAGAAGTTATGAAAATAACAATTAACAATTAGTTTAATCTTAGCCTCATCCTCCGCGCTAGACGGGGGGAGAGGTTTTTTGAAACAAGGAGTAAAATAAAAATGGAACTGCAAAACATTAAGAGAGTTTATTTGATAGGCATAGGCGGCATAGGTATGAGCGGCCTTGCGCGCTATTTTCATCATTTAGGCTGTATTGTTTGCGGTTACGATAAAACTTCAACTGATTTAACTAATGAATTAAAAAACGAAGGCATCCAAATCATCTTTGATGATAACGAGGAATGGATACCGATGAGTTTCCGCAAGCCTGACGAAGGTACGCTGGTAATTTACACACCTGCTATTCCAAAAGATTCGGCAATTGTTGGCTTTTTTCAAAAACGAGGTTTCGAGTTATTTAAACGCTCACAGGTTTTAGGTCTGATAAGCAAAGGAAAATATACCGTAGCTATTGCCGGTACACATGGTAAAACAACAACCTCAACCATGGTTGCCCATATTTTGAAAGATTCCGGTAAAGATTGCTCTGCATTTTTAGGAGGTATTGCATCAAACTATAACAGCAATGTGCTTTATGGTAAAAATGATATAGTGGTAGTCGAGGCTGATGAATATGACAGGTCATTTCTTACCCTATATCCGGACATCGCGGTTATCACTTCAATGGATGCAGATCATTTGGATATTTATGGAGATCATCAGCATTTAACAGATTCCTTTAAACTGTTCGCTTCGCAAATTAAAGAAGGCGGCGTTCTGATTCATAAACAAGGCCTTCCTTTAAATACGGGCTACACTTACAGCATTAAAGATGCAGCCGATGCCATCGCGCTGAACATTCGTATTGAAAACGGTAGTTTCTATTTTGATTTTAGGAACAGTAATGCTGATATTAAGGATATTCAGTTAGGTATACCGGGTTTCCACAATGTAGAGAATGCTACTGCCGCTATCGAAGCAACTTTGCGTTTGGGTGTAAAAGCTGATGCCATTAAAAGTGCTTTAGCTTCGTTTCGTGGTGTACACCGCAGGTTTGAGTACATCATAAAAACTCCGGAGCATATTTATATCGATGATTACGCGCATCACCCGGAAGAATTGCGTGCCGCCATCAACTCCGTAAAAAAATTGTATCCGGACAGAAAATTGGTAACCATTTTCCAGCCGCATTTATTTACCCGTACCCGTGATTTTGCTGATGGCTTTGCCGAAGTGCTGGATATGACGGATGAATTGATCCTGTTAGATATTTACCCCGCGCGCGAGCTACCGATTGAAGGTGTAGATGCAGAAATGATATTAAGCCGTATGAATTTAGTTAACAAACGTAAGCTAACTAAACAGCAGGCTATTGATACTATAGCAAATGAAAAACCGACCCTGTTGTTAACAGTAGGTGCAGGTGATATTGATCAATTGGTTGAACCTTTAAAAAATGCTTTGAGTAATGTTTAAGAAACCCATTGTTAAGTACATCCTCATAAGCCTTTGCTGGTTAATCAGCTTGGGTGGCGTGGTTGTGCTCATGAGTTTCATCAACATTAAAAAGGCGCAGGTTATTTGTAAGGATATAAAAGTGTATATCCCCGGCAACCAATATTTTATTGATAAGCAGGAGATCGATAATATTTTACACGTAAAAAATCATGCGTTAATAGGCCGGCCAATTGAAAATATTAACATACGTGCATTGGAGGATAAACTAAAAGCTAATCCTTTTATTGAAACCGCGAAGGTTTATATCGATATGGATGATGTGATCAGGGTCGAGATCACTCAGCGCCAGCCAATATTGCGCATCATGAACCAGTTCGATCAGGATTTTTATGTGGATTCTCATGGTTTGAAAATTCCATTATCCAACAACTTTACCGCGAGGGTATTGGTAGCTAATGGTTTTATTGATGAACCATTTAGTGGTAAGGTAGATACGTTGCATACTGATATTGCTGCCCAGGTTTATAAAACTGCCGATTACATCCGCAGGGATTCGCTTTGGGATGCGCAAATAGCGCAGATATATGTAAATCAGGCGCACGAGATTGAACTGATACCTCGTGTAGGAAGTCAAAGGATATTATTAGGTAATGCGGATTCGCTGGATGCGAAGTTCCATAACCTGCTGATTTTTTACAAAAAAGCATTGCCGCAGGTAGGGTGGGGCATGTATAAAATTATAAATATAAAATATGCAAACCAGGTTATCGGTGTAAAAAATCAAATAACCAAACAGGATTCACTTGCCGCTATTGCCGCCAAAAAGGATAGCGTGATAAAGAATTCTATTAATGCAATTACAGACACATCTCAAATAGTGAAATAATATGGACAAAGTTTTAAGCCAGGAAAAGAGTTCGCCAATCGTGGTAGGGTTGGATATCGGAACTACAAAAATATGTGCCATTGTTGGCCGCCGAAGCAAAAA
>Ga0302315_10002246_pt1 | contig 18454 bp, 17 predicted proteins | sample III_Palsa_N3_1_FD_200532 | JGI IMG/M metagenome (GOLD analysis project Ga0302315, IMG submission 200532) | Peat permafrost microbial communities from Stordalen Mire near Abisko, Sweden - III_Palsa_N3_1 | ecosystem: Environmental > Terrestrial > Soil > Palsa > Peat permafrost | place: Sweden...
CCGATTTAATTAACTAATTTATATATTTACAACTACCCAAAACAGCGTATGAACTTAAAATCTTCGCCAGCAAAATAGGTGGTCAGTTTGCCTCGGCACGAGGTGGTCAGTTTGACCGGCATATCCACTAAAGAGTCATTTTTAGAATAATAGATTGATAAAATTTGCGGACACTATGGCGGACACTAATTGTGAATTCAATAAATATTAAGAATTACAAAGTAAATCAAAAATGCCTTAAAAATGGCTACAAAGGTATATCTTAGTATATTTAATATAAATGTGTATAAAAATATTTTACTCCGGCCCTGGGTACTAAACCGGTTATAATCAGATTTTTGATTGTACCGGTTTTTATTTTTAATAGCATACATTGGCCTTTTCTGGTAGAGATAATCTTAAATATATTAATTATAGAGATCGGAAAGCGGAGTTTGTGCTACTTAAAAAACTACTAGTTGCGGGAAAAACTTACCTGACATCCAGCGTACAGTGATTTTGTCATTGTTTTGTCATTGTTATGGCATTGTTTTGTCATTGTTTTGTCATTGTTTTTTGCATTATTAATTTGGGCGCATGTATGTTTTTGCCCGTTTTGAAGATGTGCCAGTTGGCACATCATAAGTTGAAAGTTCAAAGGTTATAGTAGAAAGAAAAAGTCGGATGATTAGTTGTAATTATGCCGGAAGAAAATAAAAGTAGCATAATGGTTTAGAAGATTGAAAAAAATTTATAGTATGTGTTAGGCTATGGTAAAACTTGCGTCAGCCATGCTAATTATCAATCGTAAATAACCTATGACCGTAGAACTATTAAACCAGGAGTTTGAAAACAATATCGGACAATTGAAGTCTTTCCTTTTGCGAATTACTGCAAGCAAAACAGACGCTGAAGACCTGGCGCAAGACACCTACCTGAAAGCAGTTGAGAAGATAACTACCTTCCGGGGCGAGTCGTCGCTAAAAACATGGTTGTTTACTATTGCCAGTAACCTTGCCAAAGATAATTTGAGAGCAAAGAAACGCTGGCCCGAAAACGTTACGGACATTAGCCGGGCGGCGGCAATGTCGCACAACCAATTTTTTGAGGAGGCTATGACTATTAGAACCACCTCTCCACAGGGGCAGTTTGAGGTGAAAGAGCACATTGTGTTTTGCTTTACCTGCATCTCTAAGTCGTTGCCGCTGGAACAGCAACTGTGCCTGTTCTTAAAAGAGGTATACGAATTTAAGGTGAGCGAGATAGTTACTATTTTGGATACTACAGAGGCTATGGTAAAATACTATTTGCATACGGGAAGGGCCAAAATGATAAGTATTTTTGACGGACGCTGCGCCCTTGTAAATAAGGAAGGCGTTTGCCACCAGTGCTCGGAACTGAACGGTATTTTTAACCCCAAACAAAATACGCAGGAGGAGCTAATGAAAATAGACCTGGCCAAAGAAGCGGCAAAAGGGGATAAAGAACATTTGTTTGATTTGCGTATGCAGTTGCTAAAGGAAATTGACCCGTTTAAATCGAAAGCTGCTGAACTTCAACTTCATCATTTAGAACACAATAGGCAGGTGATGGAAAAATATTTGGGTTAATCCTATCGTTTTGCTTGGCCCATACGTCTAAAGGGTATAAAACAAAACAAAAGGATTAAACCTATGTCAGCTATTGCCAAAACCATAAAAACAACTTTTAGCCGGGAAACCACAGTAAATACTGTAATTAAAGCCGATGCCTCTATTGTTTGGGCCTTATTAACCAAAGCCTCCGATTACCCCCGGTGGAACTCTACCGTAACTTCTATAGAAGGAACTATTGCCTTGGGGGGAAGTATAATCTTAAAATCCACACTCGACGCCAAGCGAAGTTTTAAATTAAAGGTAAAAGAGTTTGAACCTGAGAAAAAGCTGGCTTGGGGAGACGGGCAGGGCAACCGCACTTTTACTATTACTAAAAACGGAAACGGCACTATAACTTTTATTATGTCTGAAAAAATTGGCGGACTTATGTTCCCCCTATATGGCAGTATGATTCCTCCGTTTGACGAATCTTTTGAAAAGTTTGCAAACGACCTTAAAAAGGAGTCTGAAACTATTATGAATTCTAAGTAATCACATCACTAAAAAATCAAACAACATGAAGATTGTAAAAGTAATATACACTACCAAGGCGGAGTATGCCGAGCAAAATGCTGTCAATATTAAAACCGTAATGTCGGATCTGCATAAGCTGAACAGGCCCGGTATCAACTACAACTCCTGCTTAGGTACTGACGGGAAAACATTTATCCATACGGCATTTTTTAAGTCGGACGAGGATGAGAAAACGCTTATAGAATTACCATCCTTTAAACAATTCCAGGAACGCCTTAAAGCAGGAGGACTAGAAGTACCGCCAAAGCAAGAGCTGTTAACTTTGGTAGAATCGTCGGTGGAAATTTTTTAACTACTAGTAATTAAGGAAATGAAGAATAAAATAGGAACTAAGGAAAAGCCGCTGGCTTTAAAAACGCCGCCTCTAACATCGGACTATACGATGCACACGGATGAAAAAGAAGGCAAAGAAATTTTGGTATGCACCGTGGGCAAAACTGTTTTGCATTACGACTACCGTTGCCTTGCAGACTTACACACTATGCTGAAGAAACATGGCGACTGGATGGAGCTTGGCAGCGCCGACGAGCAAAAGCCCGCCAAAGAGGGCACAGTAGAAGCCTGGGGACGATCTGAAAAGAACCCTGTTGGGGGTTGGTACGGTTTAAAGAAAGGGCTTAGGGGGCGTTTTGGGATGTACATTCCCCCGCTGATGGAAAAGCTTGGCCTTGCCGAAGTAACGCACGAAGCGAAAGGAAATAAGATGAGGGCTATTTAATAGTAGTATAATCAGAATCTCCTGAATGAAAGAGAGATTCTGATTATAGCTTCTGTTTTATTATTTCTCCAAAACAGCCTTTAGATTTTGCAGCCCTGTTTGCAGGTCGTCCCCAAGCATCTTGTCCATATCCATAAACAAATGTATAAGGTTGAAGGGGTATTTACCCTTGCCTTCAAATCCCCATTTCACTTTGGTTTGTGTAGAATCAATAGCTTCAGTTGATAACCAGGCCTGAGAAACAGATTCAAAAGGCTTAATAAAGCGCAATTCATAATCTATTCGTTCTCCCTCTTTAATACCTTTTATCTCCTGCTCGCCTGCGCCAACTTCTTTGTTCCCGTCCCAGGCGGAAACAAAGCCAACGGTAGCGTCTGTGCCCTTGTATTCTTTTTTCATAGTTGGGTCTTTTTTAGCCCATACACTGTAATTATCCTGGTTTTTTAGGTATTTGATGTAGTCAAATACTTGTTCTTTGGGTTTATTAATTACAATTTCCCGTTGTACGGTATAGTCCTTTTTAACAAAAAGAGCTATAATGAGCAATAGGGCAATAATGCCGACGATTCCGATGAGAATGTTTTTTAAGATTTTCATTTATATAGTGTTATGGTTCAAAAAAAGTGAAAATAAAACAAAAAAATTAAAAACTGATAAGAAGAGGCTTTAATTTAGATCATTTTTTTGCGAATAGCCTTATTAACTACAAAATGTAATCAGAATGTTAAGTTAGTTTTGAGAAAGCAATAAGGTTAATAGGTATTTTTCATGTAGAAGCCCCGGTTCTGTAAAGTCGGGGCTTTTTTTATAACATTAGTAATCGTCGTCAATTTTATTACTATTATATCAATAAAAAAGCCTGATGTGTACCAGGCTTTTTTGAACTGTTATTTATTATTAGTTACAGTTTCAAATCTTCAATTGCGAAATTGATTGTTTTTGTTTTTTTGTCGTAAAAGTAAATGCAAACCTTTCCCGGCTTACCTTCCAAGGCTCCTGTTTTAGATTCGGCGCTGGGCGATTGTACAAACTTTGCAAGTTTTCTTTCCAAAGGAATTTTAGTAGTAACAGATTCTTTGCCGGGAGTTATGGTAGTAATACCCACGTAAGGTTTTCCTGCTCCTATGGTCTCGTCTTCGTAGTTGCTGTATACTATTACCTGCTCGCTGGTAGTTAGTTTAGTGGCAAACTCGAAAGTGAACATTTTATACCTTTTCATATAATAAGCAAGAGCTACGCCTCCGGAGTTTGCTATATTTCCATCAACCGTAATAGACTTGTAAGGCTTTTCAATTTTATTAATATCCAAAGGCTTACCGTTGTTATCGTAGTTAAAAATGATATAATCCATAACTGTAAATCCCATTGGAGGGGGTTCGCTGCTGTTGTTCATCATACTAAGCACAGTGCCCAGCTTTACAGTTTTACGGTAAGTCTCAGATATAATCTGGTATTCCCCTGTAGGAGCCTGTACTATTTCGTGGAACAATACTTTTGGCTTAGAACCAATGCTGAATTTCCTGGAAGTGGCTTTAAGCGCCTGCTGAATGCCATTATCCCAGTCTATAGAATTATAAGCAAGCTTTTTGCCGTCTTTAGAAAGCTTTAAAAAGAAAATCCCGTCAGAATTTGTGTTGTCCCATTTTTCACCGTCAAAATACATACCGGCGGTTACAATGTTTCCTTCTTTATCAATTAAGAAAGCGGAAGGTATTCCAGTAGTTTTACCATCAAAAAGGGGATATTGGAATTTTTCTTTTCCGTCTTTTCCATCCATGCAAACAATATTTCCTAATACTTTTTTAGACATTAGGGCAGGCCTTTCTACAGTAATTAATATAAGTTGTCCTTTGCCTGTTTCGGCGGCGTCTATTCCTATAATTCCTTTATCGCGGGTTACCGTTTTTTCCCAAAGAACCGACATATTTCTGTCTATCTTTTCGACTGAATATCCCCATTTTTTTTCTTTAACCATGGAAGTGATATAGAAGCCGTCACCATCCATAGAAGGATATATTTCAGTGGTGCCTACAGTAGTCCTCTTTTGCATCTTTCTTACTTCTTCTTTTAAAATATTGCCATCTCCGTCTACAGTCACAAAAGTGTTTGTCTTTTTTTGGTAATCGTCAAACAAAAAGAGAAAATCTTTTCCATTAAACTCCCCGCCTAATAGCCTGGAGTGTTTAGTAATTGTAATAGGGGTTTTTTTAATTACTTTAAGTTCCAGGTCGTAGATTTCCAGCATAAACTCTATCATGCCTTTTCCTACCTTTTCATTTATATAAAAGGTGTAGTAACCTTTGTTTTTAATACCTCTTACTCCCCTAAACTCATTTTTCCTTACCCCCGTTATTTCGGCGGTTTGCGCATAAAGGGACGCGCAAAACAATGTGCAAATTGTAAATAGTAACAGTAGTTTCTTCATGTTTTTTTTGTTGTAAAAGTGAGAATGTAGCAATATTAAACAAAAAATTTAAAAATTCCGATATAGGGTACAATTTTAAGAAACATTCTGATGTTTTTTTGAAAAACTTTTTTAATTTTAGCTGTATGTTAAATAATTGTTATATTCTATGTTAAAAGTATTTTTAATTGCTGTAGTAGTTTACAGTAGTGTGATTATTCCTTGTAGCGCTCAAAAAGATGTTAAGCAGGAAACGTTCTGGCCTAATGGTAACAAGAAAATTGAAGGATATTTAGACAAGAGAGGGTATAGGGAGGGGCAATGGCTGGAGTGGTACGAGGATGGGAAAGAGAAAAGCGAAGAAAATTACAAACACGGCAAAAAAGATGGGCGGTTTGCAGAATGGTATAGGAATGGACAAATACACAAGGAAATAATATATCAATCAGCCCCTGGTTCTGTATCCGACATAACAAATGGGAGGTATAGCGAATACTATGAGAATGGGCAAAAAATGATGGAAGGAGACTATTTGAGGGGAGCTAAAGACGGCGAATGGAAAGAATGGCACGAAAATGGGAAACCAAAGAAAACCGAAAATATATTGAACAAACTAAAAGATGGCCAATATAGCGAATGGTACGAAAATGGAAATAAGAAAACAACAGGGGTTTATCTTAGGGATGAAAAGCGAGGTAAATGGATGTACTGGTACGAGAATGAACAGTTAAAAACAGAAGAGTCTTACGACCAGATGGGGTTTATGCAAGGAAAGGTTACTACCTATTATGAAAATGGCAAGGTGCAAAACGAAGGAGTTTATGTAAACAGTATAAAAGACGGCCAGTGGCTGAGCTGGCATGAAAATGGGAAACAACAATCGGAAAATTTTTATAAAGCAGGATATAAGGACGGATTGCAGAAAGAATGGTATGACAACGGAAATAAAAAATTTGAGGAAAGCTACAAGTGGAGAAACCCGGATGGAGCCTATACCGAGTGGCATGAAAATGGTAATAAGAAAACAGAAGGAACTTATAACGGGGGATTAAAAGACGGCGCCTGGGCCTACTATAATGCTGAGGGGAAGAAAACCAAAGAAGTGATTTATAACGAGGGCAAGAAAAAGAAAGAACTAAGTTTTTAAGGGTCAACTGGAAAAGCAACCGCGAGAATCTTATTTTATATTAAGCAGTGGATTAATTATTTGCTGGGCGCCTTTGCCCAATGCCACTTTACTCTTTGGGTCGGTTAAATTAATTACAGCCCCTTCTTCCTTATAGTAATAATTATCCCCGGCAACCTTTATTTTGCCGCTCCCTTTTATGGTAATAGTACCGCCTTTTTTTATTCTTAATGTAGAGCCTTCGGTTATATACAAAGTAGCTTTATCGTTTATTAACAAATGAGCCCCGCTGTCAATAGTAAGGATAGAAGGATTTATAAAATCAGGAAATTCATTTGCGGCCCCTTTTGTATGGCGGTTAGGCGATCCGGATTTGTTTATAGTTAATGTTTTACCTTGTTCTATATTAAGGTCAAATTCCGCATGAGGGATGTCTTTTAAGAGCAGGTTTCCGGTAAAACGCTGGTCGGCGTATATGTTAGTTTCGTCAAATCGCACTACAATAGTACGGTCCCCATTGGGCGCTATGGCAGTTATATTTATGGAGATTCCATTAAGGTAAATTGGCTCTAAGCGCTCGTTGCACTGATCATATTTCTGGTGGTTAATAATAACAGGGTTAGAGCTTATGTCTATTTTTCTGGGGCTTTCGCTACCAAATGCAGCTCGTGTCCCTACTACTTCATAAGTTAATATACTATCCACCCTTATAACGCCCTGGGATTCAGTTGATGTTCCAACATCAAACATACACTTGTTAGCCCCGCACATATTAAGGCACCTGTCCCCGGGGTTATTAGTAAAATCTCTATATATTATTTGATCAGGATATTTTTTTTCGAACGGATAGTTCTGTCTTATATTTGCCAGGCCGTTGTGCGCGCTGGTTGGGTTTGGGGCTACAGAAAAATTTACTACCGGGTTTGTCCACCACAAAGGGTCGGAGGTTACGTAGTTAATAATAGTATAATCGTTATTGCCCCCTTCTGCTAATGCCTTTAAACCATTGGCGGTAGTAATTGATAAAGCGCTTAACTTTGTATTTCTGCTGGCAGTTAGCGCTTCTACATACATATACAGTCCCGGAGGAGCGTCTGGAATAGTAGCGCCATTCCCATCCTGGGTAAAAGATTCTTTCTTGTCAAGAATGTTGATGTTAGCATGATTTTCAATCCACAGGTATTGATTGCAGAAAGGCAGTTTTATACGCATTGCATCGCCAGTGGTAATAAAATCTTTAAGAACGTATGTTCCATTCTGGGTATAAGAACTTAGGTCTCTATCAGGTGGAAGCTCAATCCAACCGTTGTACCAGCTTTCCCAGCTTGTTGGGCAGCAATTTATCATTCCGTAATTCATCATCCCCCAGCCTGAGCTGGAATAAAAATAACTTCCGGTTACCCCGTTAGCGCCAAACAGGTGAGGGCAATTAAACAGGGTGTGCGATAGCTCGTGCAAAAAAAGTGATTTCACGCCTGAAATAGTAAATAGAGATTGTATGATGGTAAAGCCGCAATTATAATCTATCTGATAGTTTTCGGTAGTCCCATTAATGCCAGTAGTAAAAGTGAAAGGATTGGTATTGGCATACCCGCTTAGGCCTCTCTGCCTCCATATTATTACTACAAAATCTAACTTATGGTCGGGAAAGGACTTACTATTGTCAGTTATAAAATTAGGGTTGTTAGTCCTGTTATCGTATTTGCTCCAGTCAAAATTTGGGTATTTTTTCTGAATTTCGGTAAACACTTTTACATTATTTACCGTGTTACCGTCTATATCTATACGTTCTGGGAAGTAGTCGGCTACTATTCTGAAGGGGGAATTGCCAGGATGGTTTCTGGAGGCCTGGTAATAGAAGTTGGATAAGGTTCTGTCGGTAGCAGTAGGGCTAAACTGATCTAATGAAGTATAAAATAATTCTTCGTAACCAGCAAGAAACTGCTGTCCCTGTGGCCAGCCATAGTCGTTATAAAGGGGGTCGCTGGGGTTGGACTGAGACTGAAAACCCGCAAATATTACAAGTATTTTCAGATCTCCTTTAGGAGTAAAAGGACCGCCGTTTGGGGCGTAAAAAGTTTGGGCGTTTGTAGCTGAGCATGAGAGAGCAAAAAGAAGAAAAGGGAGGTAAAAGCTTATTTTTGTCATAGGTTAAAATTACTCTTTTTAAAATTATTGCAATAAAGGCGAACAAGGTTTAATGAAAAGATCATTAAATTGATTAATATTTTATGAAGATTAAACTAATTGTGATCGGTAAAACGGAAGAGCGCTACCTGGCGGAAGGTATTGAAAAATACTGCAACCGCATTAAGCACTATGCCAGTTTCGAAATTATTGTTTTGGCTGATGTGAAGCAAGGCGGCAAGTTAACTACAGATAAACTTAAGGAGGAAGAAGCTAAGATTATTTTAAATAAAATAGAACAATCGGATTACCTTATCCTTTTGGATGAAAAGGGTAAAGAATTTACTTCTATAGATTTTGCAGCATTTATTCAGAAAAAGTTAAATGCGGGATCGTCTTCTATTATTTTTGTGGTAGGAGGCGCTTTCGGATTTTCGACTGCTGTGTATGAACGGGCAAACGAAAAACTTTCATTGTCGGCAATGACGTTCTCTCATCAAATGATTCGACTCCTCTTTACAGAACAGCTATACCGGGCATTTACCATTCTTAAGGGAGAAAAGTACCATCATCAGTAAATGTCTACTCGTGGAACTGAATAGTTACAGGGCTATCGAGCATAAGGCCCAGTAATTCTGCAGCGTTACCCTGGCAAATGGCAATTTCCAGCGCTTGGTAGCTGTTAAAAAAAACGATGCAATCCCCATGTTCGCCGCTTTTGTAAGTTTCTGATAACGAATCAAAATGCTCTTTGGCAAAAGAAATGGTGTAAGGCCGCGCGTTGCGCGCCTGCTCAAAAACTTCTTTTGAAATTGTACAGATTAGGTTTCCGTAATGGTCTATATGCGCAACATGCCCGGTAATACTTGTTTTTGTTACCCGCACCTGCCGGTTAAGCATTTGCCTTATGTTGGTAATGGGTTTGCCAAGCTCAGTAATGGCTTTGCCGGAAGCCAGGGCAATTGCCGCAGCCGCTAACATGGTCTTCTCAGGAAATGAGGGGAAATATTCATCCCCTTTAGTTAATTCAATAATCAGTTCAGGGGTCTTATCGCTCAACAAAGAAAATACACCATTATCCGCCCCAATAAAAAAATGCCCTTCCAATTTTACCGCCAAAAAATTTTCATCCGGGGAAGAATGAGTGTTCACTGCTGCCAAGTGAACTGTTCCTAATGGAAAGTCCTTAAACACCGAGCGAAGCACAAAAGCGGCATGGGCGATGTTGTAAGGCTCTATTTCGTGGGAGATGTCTATAACCGCTATTGAAGGGTTTAGGCTAAAAAATTTTGCTTTTATAGCGGCAACGTACGCATCTCTATGTCCAAAATCTGACATAAACGTAATTATTGCCATAAAAAATTATTCTATAAATTTAAAATTTTGAATGTGGCATGAAATTACTTATATTTTTGTTCATATTTAAAAGAATAAAACAGCTTTTATAAGGTTTACGATTTGGTAGAAAAGACAATTACTTTGCAGGATGTTTCGCTTATTGATTTTTTGGGAGTAGAAAATCGGGTAATAAGAGAAGTTGCAGCCGCTTTTCCAAAAAGCAGGATAGTCTCCAGGGGCAACGAAATCAAAATTATAGGTTCGGATACGGAAATAATCAAGATTAATGAAATTCTTGATTCCTTGTTGGAGCATTATCATAGGTATGGTAAAATAACACAGGAACAAGTTCAGCAATACGTAAAGGCAGAAACGGACGTCCCAGGCCTTACAATTCTGCATGACGATATAATTCTTTTTGGGGATAAGGGCAATGTGATTAAACCCAAAACCCAAAACCAGAAACAATTGGTGCTGGAAGCTCAAAAGAACGACCTGGTATTTGCACTTGGCCCTGCAGGAACAGGAAAAACATATATATCTGTGGCATTGGCGGTAAGCGCGCTTAAGAATAAAGAAGTCAAAAAGATAATCATTACTCGCCCGGCGGTGGAAGCAGGGGAGAACCTGGGTTTTTTGCCAGGAGACCTAAAGGAAAAAATTGACCCTTACCTGCGCCCTATATACGATGCGCTTGATGATATGATTCCTGCCGAGCGGTTAAAATACTATTACGAGAACCGCATTATTGAAATAGCCCCGCTTGCCTATATGAGGGGACGCACGCTTCGCAATGCTTTTATACTATTGGATGAGGCGCAGAACACAACGGCAATGCAGATGAAGATGTTTCTTACCCGTATGGGGTCGAACTCGAAGATGATAGTAACCGGAGACCGCTCGCAGATTGACTTACCGGGTAACCAGAAGTCTGGCCTAACGGAAGCGTTGGAGATACTTAAAAATGTGGAGGGCATTGGTTTTGTAGAGCTTACTTCTAAAGATGTGATGAGGCATAAACTAGTGGAGCGAGTTATAAATGCTTACGAAGACGCAAAAACAAACGGAAAGGTATAGATACTTTTTATGATAGCATGGGGAAAGTTTCCTTTTGTGCGTTTTGTGATAGCCTTAATCTTAGGCATACTATTTTATAGTTATTGGGGTAATCCATTTTTATTCTCCTTTTGGCTTTTCTCCTTAGTTGCCATCCTACACCTTATTACAGTTTTAAGAAAAAAGAAGGCAGATAACCTGGTTACTGGCCTTTTGGCCTTTTGTTGTACATTCTGTTTTGGTATAGCGCTCACCAACCTGCACGACGCTTTATTTTATAAGGATAACATAAGCTATCAAAATTTTTCTTCCTATGTGGCTGAGGTTACTTCGGATGTTGAGGATAGAGGGAATTTTTACAGAACTGAAGTGAGTGTAGTTAATATTAAAACTGAAAAAGGCTGGGAGAGAGCCTCGGGGAAAGTTTTGCTATACATCATAAGGGATAGCTTGTCGTCTATCAAATACGGCAATAAGTTGCTTGTTAAAGCCCAGCCTCAGGTGGTAAAAGCCCCCTTAAACCCAGGTGAGTTTGATTATAAACGATACCTGAGTTTTCAGAATATTTACCATCAACAGTTTTTGTCGTCGTACCAATACCAAAAGCTTCCAAGTGAGGGAGGTAATCTTTTTATATCCTGGGCTTTTTATTTGAGGCATAGTTGCGATAGTATATTAAAAGTGAATGTTTCGGGAAAAGCTTACCCCATAGCAAGCGCGCTGGTATTGGGCATACGCAATTCCCTGGACGGCGAGGTGAAACAAGCCTATAGTTCCACAGGAACTATTCATGTGCTGGCGGTATCAGGTATGCATATAGCAGTAATATACGGAATGTTATTTTTTGTATTTGGGTTTATAAAGAACTTAAGGGGAGGGGACGTGCTTTTTACTACTGTCATATTTGTACTGTTGTGGCTATATGCATTTATTACCGGTTTCTCTGCATCGGTTGTGCGGGCGGTTACTATGTTTTCTTTTGTGTTATTGGCCCAGCTCATCAACCGTAAAAGTAATATCTACAATACGCTTTCCTTGTCTGCTTTTATTATGCTTTGCTTTAATCCGTATCTACTAATGGATGCAGGCTTTCAGTTATCATACCTGGCCGTGTTAGGCATTGTGCTGCTTTATGATCCACTATATAAACTGATAGAGTTTAAGAATAAAGTAGTCGACAGAGTGTGGGCTATGGCTGTGGTTTCGGTAGCGGCACAGGTAGCAACGGCGCCCCTCACTATGTATTACTTTAACCAAATTTCTTTTTCGTTCCTACTGGCAAATTTTGTAGCTATACCGCTTTCTTCTGTGGCCTTATTTACTTCGCTGGGAATAATTGCCTTTTGTTGGCTTCATCCTTTGACTTCTTTACTTGGGTATATTACCGATATAGTAATTAGCGTAATGAACCAGTCCATTCTACTTCTAAATAAAATTCCTTATTCAGCCATAAAAGAAATTAATATAAGTCCTGTGTATGCAGCCCTCCTGTACTTTCTTGTTGCGGCTACACTGGCATTCTTTAGTTTTAAGAAGTTTAACTATTTACTTTTAATAGCTTTTGTGGTAATTACCTTGAGTAGTATTAATATACTAGCGTTATGGAAAACCGTTCACCGAAAGCAATTGGTTGTTTTTAGTGTCAGAAATCATACGGCAGTGGCTTTAATAAAATCAGATAATGGAATCCTGTTTGCTGATTCATTATTGCTAAAAGATAGCAAAAAATTAAAACAGGTAACTACGCTACTATCAAAAATGAATGTATCTTGTAAAGCGCTTAAAACGGCAGACGATAAACTTATAAAATGGGAGGGTAAGACCATCTTTATAGGCAGATCTAACAACAATACTTCGGATGCGGATTTTAAGGTTTTGAAAAATTCTATAGAGATTAATTCTTTTGATAGTAAAAGATTGACTTATGATTTATCCACACAAGGAGCTTTTATAAAAGACATTTAGTATGAAATACATTAAATACGAAGTAAAAGATAAAATAGCATTTGTTACACTAGCTAGGGCTGAAAAACGCAATGCGCTTAACTTTGAAGTTGTACAGGAATTGAAAAAAGCGTTTGAAAAAGCTGAAGAAGATATTCAAGCAAAGGTAATAATACTAAAGGCGGAAGGGGATGTGTTTTGTGCTGGGGCCGACCTGGAATACCTGAAAAAGTTGCAGGAAAATTCTTACGATGAAAATCTGGAAGACTCTACTAATCTTATGGAGTTGTTCCGGCTTATTTATAATCTCAAAAAAGTGGTTATAGCCCAGGTAAATGGCCATGCCATTGCCGGCGGGAGCGGGTTGGCTTCTGTATGCGATTTTGTATTCAGCATTCCGGAGGCAAACTTTGGCTATACAGAGGTGAAGATTGGTTTTATTCCTGCCATAGTAATGATATTCCTGCTACGGAAGCTGGGTGAGGCAAAGGCGCGTTACCTGCTGCTTTCCGGCGATTTGGTTACAGCCACAGAAGCTAAAGAACTTGGGCTTGTATATAGACTAGCGCTAAAGGAGGAACTGGAAAATGAAGTACTCGTATTTGCAAAAAAACTTGTTACTACTAATTCAGCCTTATCTATGGCTATTACTAAAACAATGATTTCGGAAGTGCAAAACCTGAAGCTGGATGAAGCGCTGACTTATGCAACAGAAATGAATGCCGAGGTGCGCGCAAGCGCAGATTGCCAGCGGGGCATAAGCGCATTTCTTAAAAAGGAAAAAATTCAGTGGGATTAGTTACTATTTGTACTTAACTAATCTTGTATAAGTGTATAAAGCTTTTCTTGCCAAACAGCCCTTTTCTTCCCACAAGTACTAGCTTATCGTCCCACCAGATGGTATAGTTTCTTATAAGGCCAAGGCCTTCGTCATTTTGCAGCGGTATGTCTTTTACTTTATTGCCATTTGTTCCGTCCCATTCCACATAATTAATAGTATTTAACACCCCTGCGGCATTATCTGAAGAAGCAAAAACCATTCTCAATCTACTATCCTCAGTTTCATTAAAGGAGAATGAGGTAGTCGTCAAGGCAATTGTAGCGTCTACATTTTGGGATTTCAGGTAGTAGTTTTCCCACATCAATTCGTCATTAGCGTTAAAGGAAAATAAAATTGTGCCTTCGGTAGTTACTTTAGCTGTTCTTTCCTGCCATTTTTGGGGGTCGTTTGCAGCGCCAGGGTCGTAAGTATAACCGGGAGAATTAATCTCCCTTTTTTCCAGTATTATTATTACTTTTTCGTATTCATTTAAAAAGAAGTGAGTAAGATCGTAGTTCAGCCAGTTATCGTCTCCTTTAACGCTTTTACTGGAAGATCGTACTGTATGCACTGTCTGCTTAAGCCCTTCTGATAGTTCGTGAAAATTAATTTTTTCTACAAGGTTGGTTTTAAAGTCAAATTTGGAATACATTACCCCGGTTAGCCTGGCTCCGTTTACCGTTATGTTAGCTACATATACCGCATCGTTATTTAAAATCTGTAAATTAAGGCTTTCGCGGTTAGAACTGGAGTATTGAATATCCAGAAGTTCAGTTTCCTTAGTTTTGATGTTGTATTTTATCATTACTATCCTCCCCAGTCTGTCTACATTCATAATAAACAATTCGCCCAGGTTGTTTACGTGTATTCCGTAATTAATGAAATTATTATCTATAAATATTTTTGCAGTATCAATTACCGAATAATTTTTATCGTATACTTTTAGGTTTGCAACCAGATTTTTTTGCCCGTAGTCAAAAATGTAGGAAATAAATTTTGAACTGTCTGGCGAAAACCTTGTATAGTATTGGTATTGGACCGGGGTAACAAAGTTTTTTGGCAGGTTGGAACTAACGCTATTTTCAAAACTTTCTTTTACTACCCCTTTGTACTTTATGGTTACCCATTCGGCTACTTTATTTTTATCAAGTTCTTTATCCCATTTTTTTGTTCCTGTAGTAACGTCAAATCCGTAGGCGACCAACTTACTTTCCTGATCGTTGGTGTTGTGTATTACAGAAAGTAAAACGATGTCTGTTCCGTTAAAAAAAATGTCTTTATAATCTTCGGTGGATTCGGTAGTAAGTGTGGTTGTAAATTTAGGTTTTAGGCTTAGGTCGTATTTTTGCAGGGCAAATTCAGATGATCCGGAAGCTCCCCCTCTTGTTTTTGTTATTGTTATAAATTCAGAATCAGAAAGTTTAACTACTTCGTTTCTTCCGTCTGGTTCAAGAGAAGTGGAGCCGGTAGTAAAAATATCTGAAGTAGCCAGAACCTGCGCCTTTAGTTTAGCAGTACTTAAAATAATCAGAAATAAAATAATCTTAGTTAACCTGGTTTTCACGTCGTATTAATTAAAAGTTTACTTTATGGTTTGCGCTCAAAATTAAAGGATACAATATACACTTTTCAGTCGGTTGAACACAATTTTTATATTAGGAATAGAATGGCCGGGATTGATTTATATGACTGATACCGAAAACTAGGTGTATTGTTAACGCCTTATTGTATGGTATTTAAAAATTCTTCTATTGCCTTATAAATCTTCTTCAATTCCGATTTTTTTATAATATAGGGGGGAAGTACATAAATAACATTCCCTAATGGCCTCAGTAATAGGCCTCTTTCCAAAAAAAAGTCATAAGCAGAATCGCGAACTAAGTTGAGGTAAGAAGTTTCGCCGTATTCTATTTCAATAGAAATAATTGTGCCTAATGATTTTGCAGACCTCACTTTTTTATGTTTACTAATCCTTTTTAAGAATGAATGGTGAGATTCAGTAATCTTTTGAATATTCTTCTGACAGTCTTTACCTTCTAAAATAGCTAAACTGGCTAAAGCGGCAGCACATGCCATTGGGTTTGCGGTATAGGAATGCCCATGAAAGAAGGTTTTTTCAACTTCGGCAGATTGGAAAGCTCTGGAGATCATAGCGCTACAAGAGGTGGCTGCAAAGGGCATAAAACCTCCCGTAATAGCTTTAGAGAGGCAAATAATATCCGGGGGGAAAAGAAGATGATTGGAAGCAAATAGCTTTCCCGTTCTTCCAAAGCCGGTCATTACCTCGTCGGCTATACATACCACCTGGTGTTGTTTAGCTGTTTTTATAAGTTGGTCGAGTATTTTCTTACTATATATTCGCATACCGGCAGCGCCTTGAATAAGAGGCTCGTAAATGAAACCTGCCACATCTCCTTTTTCAATAAGGGCGTTAAACTTATCCAGGGTAGTATTCTCCTCTCCATCAAATGGAAAGGGAATAAATTCTACTTCAAATAAATAGGGATGAAAAGGTTTTGTAAATAATCCTCGTTCGCCTACGGCCATTGCTCCAAAGGTATCTCCGTGAAAAGCGCCTTCAAGGGCTATAATTTTCTTCTTTTCTATCTTTAAGTTATGCCAGTATTGCATGCACATCTTTAGCGCTACTTCTACGGCAGTACTTCCATTGTCCGAATAAAAAATTTTGTCCTGATTATCGGGTAGTACCTGTAATAGTTCTTCAGCCAGTTCTATGGCGGGTTTGTGGGTAAAGCCTGCAAAAATAACATGCTCCAACGTTTTAGCCTGCTGCTCTATGGCCTTTGCTATTTTTTTGTTGGCATGGCCGTGAATGTTTACCCACCAGGAAGAAACTGCGTCTAATATTTTTTTGCCATCGTCTGTTTTAAGGTACATTCCCTTTGCAGACTCTACTACTATATTTTCTCTTGGCTCGGCAAGGGAAGTATAGGGATGCCAAATAAATTGCCTGTCTTTGGTTGTTAACTTAGTCATTCCAGTTGTCGAATAGTTTTATGGCGTATTTGTTTACCAGTTCTTCGTCAAAGTTTTCTTCCGGCAATATGCGCAACAGGCATTTGTAACCGGTTTTCTTTAAGATAACGTCTTCGGAATCTTTATTAGGTACTCCGTTAAAAACAATGCCTTTAACCTTCAGGTTCCTTCTTTTCAGTTCGTTACAGGTAAGTAGGGTATGGTTAATGCTTCCTAAATAATGGTTAGATACCAGTATTATTTCAGCGTTAAATTTAGCGGCTATGTCTATTATTACGTCGTCGTCGTTAAGGGGAGCCAATACCCCCCCTGCGCCTTCTATAATTAGGTTATTGTCGTTGTGAGCGGGAAGCTTTATGGCTGTAAGGCTGATCTTTTTACCTTCTCTTTGTGCGGCCGCATGGGGGGAAAGGGCTGCTTTAAAAGAATAGGCTTCCTCAAAAATAAGAGAGTGATCGTTTAGTATTAATCTTTTTACAGTATCAGAATCTCTGTCTAAGCCGCTTTGTACTGGTTTCCAGTAGTCTGCCTGCAAGGCCTGGGTAAGTATGGCGCTTACCAGCGTTTTTCCGCTTGCGGTATGTATGGCAGTTACAAAATAGATCATAAGGCTTCTTTAAGGGCTTTTGCAAGCGTTACCAGTTGTTCGTCTTCGTTATATATATGCAGGCATAGTCGTAGCCGCTCTTCGCCCTCTTTTACAGTGGGCGAAAGGATAGCCCTCACATCAAATCCGCAGGCGTTTAGTTTCTCTGCTACTGCTTTTGCCTTGCTATTACCCTGTACCTTAATAACCTGTATTGGACTGCTGCTTTCAATAAGATTGCCGGCGTCCCCCAATTGTTTTGTGAGTTCTTCTCTAAAAAAAGCAATCTTGTTAAAAATAGTAGCTCTTAAGGTATAACTTTCTTTTACCAGTTCAAAGGCAGCCTTTATAGAAGCTAAACTATGAGGGGGTAGGGATGTAGTATAAATAAATGGCCTGGCAAAGTTAATAAGGTAGTTTATAAGAACTTGAGAACCTGCAATGCAGGCCCCATGTATGCCCATGGCCTTGCCAAAAGTATATATTCTGGAAAAGATTTTATCTTCAAGCCCCTTATCGCAGGCCAGTCCATTGCCTTGTTTTCCCCATAATCCTGTGCTGTGCGCCTCATCCAGTATAAGATGTGCTTTATATCGTTCCACTAATTCTACTAATTGTTCCAAAGGGCAGAAGTCGCCGTCCATTGAGTAAACGGATTCTACTACTATATATACCTCTCCAGATGCTTTCCGGATTTTCTTTTCCAGGTCGGCAAGGTCGTTGTGTTTAAAGGAGAATCGTTTGGCAAAACTAAGCCGGGCCCCTTCTTTAAGGCTGGCGTGGATGAGTTCATCGTACAGTATGGTATCGTCTTTTTGGGGAATAGATGACAGTATGGAAACATTGGCATTATAGCCGGAGTTGAATATCAGGGCTTTTTCTGCCTTAAAAAAAACAGCCAGGTAATTCTCTAATTCAATAACATAGTTGGAATTGCCTGAAAGCAGCCTGGAACCTGTAGAGCCGTTTAGGTTGGTAGTTAAGAAATGCTGTTTTAGCTCTTTTTCGGCAGCTTCAAATAAAGCTTTACTTTTGGCGAGGCCAAGATAGTCGTTAGAGAAAAAGTCGATAAGCCCTTCGCTTTGGGTAAGCGTTCTTAGATTTCCCGCCAGTTCGCGCTCCTTTAGTTTAGCTTCCAACTTATTCATGCCGCTAAAATAAGGTAATCTGGTTAAAGAATAGCCATAAAGG
>Ga0302315_10002249_pt1 | contig 18439 bp, 18 predicted proteins | sample III_Palsa_N3_1_FD_200532 | JGI IMG/M metagenome (GOLD analysis project Ga0302315, IMG submission 200532) | Peat permafrost microbial communities from Stordalen Mire near Abisko, Sweden - III_Palsa_N3_1 | ecosystem: Environmental > Terrestrial > Soil > Palsa > Peat permafrost | place: Sweden...
CGCTATTACCGGTAAAATTGAATTGGTTTACGAAGGCGAGCTGGAAGGCCCCGCCAAAGTTGCCAATATGCTGATAGGCAAGGCTATCAAGACCTTATTAGTGCAATTTTTCCCCGACCCGGAAAAAGCCAAAAAGGCCAAAACGCCAAACCCCTATGCCGAAATTATCAACTGGTTTAGCAACGGAAATAATTTATCCGTACTGGACGATTTGCCATTGGCCGAATATAAAAAATCCCTCAGCTCCGTAACCGGGTTAAAGGCTTTGGTTAAAAAATTCCACCCAACGCTAAGCGAGAACCAGCAGCTATTGCTCATGGAGTTTGTACTGCACGGCCTGGCCGAATTCTCGCAACTAAGCAAAGGTTTTTTGGATAACGGCTTCGCTTTTTCGGACATGTTTAACAGCCTGTTTAACCTGGAACCCGATGACGACGATTTGGATATCGATGACGAAAGGTATTAAAACTGCCAATTGCACATGACTTACGAAGTTTTAGAAACTTCGTAAGTCTGTTCCTAACACTCAAACATATATATTACAATTATCCCCGTTGTAATATTGCCGGAGTTTACGATATTTGATAGATAAGCCGCGCATGTTTCCCCTTAACAAAAATGCAGGCTTGTCTTTTTATCGTCAATGAAAAAAATATTTCAGCCGGTTCTTGATTTTATCCTGTTCAGCAATATTTTTATGGCCCTTTGCGCTATAGCGCAAGGCTTGGTTACTTTTTTCTTAATAGGTGCAAAACCGGTAGTTTCGGTGCTTTGCCTGTTGTTTAGCTGTACCATGGTGATATACAATTTCAGCATGCTACTTATCAAGCAACCCCAGCCCCAAAACTCCAGTTATAAGCGTGTGCGCTGGTATTTTGCCCATTACCGGTTAATGGTTACCATCACTATTGTTTGTACACTATCTTTATTGCCGCTGATTTTTCTTTTATCAGCCGAATCAAAAATCCTCCTTGTTTTTTTAGGTATTATTTCCTTTGCCTACAGTCTGCCGCTTTTTACCCTGGGCGATAAAAAGTTTGGCCTGCGCAATATCCCCGGCCTAAAGCAGTTTTTAATTACCTTAATCTGGACTATGAGTACCGTGCTGCTGCCTTTAATGGAAGCCCAGCATTTGCATTTAAGCCATATTTCCATGCGCGATACCACTATATTGATTGCCAAACGCTTTTTATTTATAGGTGCACTAACCATACCTTTTGATATCCGCGATTTATTTCACGATCAGCAATCGGGCTTAAAAACCATCCCCGTTTTATATGGCGAAAAAAAGGCATACCTGTTTTGCCTGGTATTGCTGGCGGGCTACGTGGTGTTGTTATTTATGTTCAGAAACAACGGTTTTAGCCCCGATTTTTACGCGCTAACATTAACTGCTATTTTGGCTGGCTGGCTCATTTTTAAATCGAAATGGGAAAAAAACGAATACTACTATTCACTTTTTGTAGATGGCGTACTGATACTTCAATATATACTGTTGCTGGCATTTAACCGCTTATAATGGCAGCCAATTTTAACAACGCGGCCTGGTTTTATGATGCGCTGGCGCGATTGGTTTATGGCAAAGCGCTGGTAAATGCCCAGGTATATTTATTAAAGCACATTACGCCCAACAGCCGGGTTTTAATAGTTGGCGGAGGCACCGGCTGGATACTGGAAGAGATAAGCAAAATACACCCATCAAGCATGGATATTACTTATGTTGATGTATCGGCCAATATGATGGCATTAGCCCGCAAAAGAAATGCAGGGGCAAATAAAGTAACATTTATAACCGGCGCGATAGAAGATACGGTTATCACTACTCAGTTTGATACCGTATTAACTCCATTTTTACTGGATAACTTTACCGAAGAAAATTTAAACAAGCTCTTTAACCATATCCATCAAAGCCTAAAACCCGGCGGCTTATGGCTAAACACCAGTTTCCAGCTTAGCGGTAAATGGTGGCAGTCGGTTTTGCTAAAAACTATGTTTGTGTTTTTTAAGGTGCTTTGCGGCATAGAAGCAAGCAAACTTCCGCCCATTAACCAATGCTTTGAACAGTACGGTTATAAATTGATTGATGAAAAAGCTTTTTTTGGCGGTTTTATAATCTCAAAAGCCAATCTAATTGAGTAACAAGGTTGTTAAGCGCAAGTTATTTGGTTTTTTTTACCTTTACCTGCCCCGCAAACGGTTTAATATTAAAAGCAATTTTATTTATGAGCAATAAACTATTCCCGTATATCGACAAACTTTTTCGCGATACCGACAAAACCCACATCAGGCGTACAAAAAATATAAGGCTGATACCCGATTACAAAAACCGGCGCGGTGGCAAACTATCTTATGCGGAGTGGGCACACGTTATCGGTATTTTTCAAACGGTGATGTACCAAACGCTGGCAAAAAAAACAGGCAATAAGATATTGGATATAGGCTGCGGCACGGGTTTGCTGGGTATATCATCCGAGCCTTTTACCGCTGATGGCGGCGAATATACCGGCATTGACGTAATGACCGATGATATAAATTTTTGCAAATCGCATTACACGCTCAGCAATTACAACTTTGTGCATTTTGATGTAGCTAACCCCACTTATGCCAGCGATCAATCGCCCATATTAAAGCCCTGGCCAACGGCCGATGGCTCGCAGGACCTGGTAACTGCACTATCGGTTTGGACGCATATGAGCGAGAAGGATGGGTTATTTTACCTGAAGGAAATCCATAGGGTATTAAAAACCGGTGGTAAAGCTATAGTCACTATTTTTTTGCTGGATGATGATTATAAAGCATCGTTGCCCATCAGGAAAAATGAAAACGGCAGGTTTCATAACACCAATCAAAAAGAGTGGGTGTTTGATATAAGCGCGTACGGTTCCGAAAATTGGTTTACTACAGCCTTCGCCCAAAATCCCGAGGATGTTATCGGCATTACGCCTAAAGGTCTTGATCTGTTGCTGGAAACTTCGGGCCTTAAATTAACCCAATATTACCCGGGCAACTGGAAAGAAGCGCCGGGTGTTTTCTTCCAGGATATTTTAGTGCTGGAGAAATAGGATTTATGCCGGTGGCCAATCACAATAAAACATTGTCTGCACCGTACTAATACATTCCTCAAAGCACCATGCGCAAAAAAACACGCAAAAACAGAGTGAAGGTTAAACTGGTAACCATTGTATTACTGGCAATAGCTTTGTTTTTGTTGCAATTACTGGAAAATCATCCGGCCGCCATTGAGCGGTATTATTCCGAAGGGGTTTACTTGTGGATATGCCGCATACTACACCCCATTTTTAACCTGCTGCCATTTAGCCTGGGCGACGTGATATACCTGGTAATTATCGCGCTTATTATTTACGCTTTTATCAAGCTAATCGGGCTGTTGTTTAAAAAGCAGTTTAAACCCGCCCTCATTTTATTTTTTACGGTGATTATTTGGATGCAGGGGGCCTCGCTGGCGTTTTATTTACTGTGGGGACTTAACTACTACCGCCCATCGGCAGCCGAACGCCTTAAACTAACCGATACCAGCTACACCACACCCGAACTAATAAAACTGACTACCGAATTTATTGACAGCGCAAATGCCACCCGCGCCCGTGTAAAGCCTGCGGATTTGGCGCAGCCTAACGATACTATTTTTAAGGTAGGCATAGCGGCAGTAAACATGCTTTCGGATAGTTCGACCGCTTTTCGCACCTATTACCCCAAGATAAAGCCATCGCTGTTTACGCATTTGATAAACTATATGGGTACATCGGGCTATTACAACCCTTTTACCACCGAATCGCAAATGAACTACCAGATGCCGGTGTTTTTACGGCCCTTTGTGGTTTGCCACGAGCTTTCGCACCAAATGGGTTACGGGCCCGAGGATGAAGCAAATTTTGTGGGCTTTTTGGCAGGTGTAAAATCAAATAACCGCCTGTTGCGCTACTCGGCCTATTACGAGGTAGTTGGAGAGTTTATGCAGGATTTACATATGCGCGATTCGGTACAGCAAAAGCAGTTGAAGCTACGGGTATCGCCCGCAGTGCACCAGGATTTTGTTGCCGAACGAAAATACTGGATGGCCTACGCCGGCCCTGCCGAAATGATAAGCAGTGTTTTTTATAACGGTTTTTTAAAGGCCAATAACCAACCCGAAGGCCTGTTAACCTATAATCGCATGATATTGCTGGTAATTGCCTGGCACCGTAAAAATTTTCATTAAGTTTTTATCGAATTTTAGCTAACCACTTATGCTTATTGCATTTAACACATAAAAACTTATATTTGGTGTATAACATTGATGAAAAAGTACCTGGTTATATTGGCCTTATTTTTTTGCCCGGCATTTGTGCATGCGCAAAGCATTACGCTTTACGATTTAATAAACCTGAGCAACCTCACTAACGACCAGGCCTACAATTTTTTTAACGCCGGCAAAACGTTTAAACGCTTGTACGAGCAGGATGTAAAAGGCCTTTCTATTGTGCATTACGAAACCAAAAACCAAAACAAACTTGAAGATGTAGTTATTGGCGATGGCATCCGTTCTGATAACGGGGCTTTGCTGCGCAAGGTAAATTATGCTACGGCTCACATAGATTATGTGCTTAAAATGATAGGCGAGGCAAAAGGCGCAGGCCTTAGTGTAGATTTCCAGGGCTCTGATGTTACAAAAAATATTTACCTGTTTGATAATTTCCTTTACACCGTGCACATTTACATAGCAAACGATAACAGCTTAGCCACGGTAGAAATACAGCAAAAAGATTTTATAGATAACGAATAGACCGCTGATTACGCTGATTTATTGATTACGCTGATTTTTTAAAGCTTAATTTTTTTACCTCTTTCCGCCGCAGGCGAAGAGAGGTCGACCAGCGTAGTGAAGCCGGGTGAGTTGACGAAGCGCGTTCTGGTACCTATCGACTACTTTACCCCCGCCCGGCCTCCCCCTGAAATCAGGGGGAGGTGTCGACTGCAAGGAGACTGAGGGGGTAAAAACAGCGCCAGGTAAACTACCAACCTGCGTTAGGGATAGAAGCGGATACCGGCCTTTGGCTAAGGCCCGTGCAGTATGAGCGTATAGCCCGGGCCGCAGGCAACGCCCACACTAAAATATCGAACACTGAATAACGAACTTAAATTCATATTAGATTTCTGCGTTCATTATTAAATCACTCCACATCTTCCACTACTATTCCTACCACCACCATACTGCCATAATCTATTCCCATCACAATCATACTACTTACGTTTCAACCACTATTACTATCAAACTCCACCCAATATTGAACTCATATTAGTAGCACCAAACCCCACCCTCAAAAAAAAATAAAATAATTTAAAATGTTTTAAAAGCACAATCGTCTTTATCTTTAAATGCAGAATACATTGTTAACAGCCGTAATGCCCGAAGATAAAGACAGCCATATCATACAAACTATAAAAGCGTATGGTAAAAACTTGCTGGGTTTTATCCGTAACAGGGTGCGCAATGATGCTGATGCCGAAGACATTCTGCAGGATGTTTGGTACCAGTTTAGTTCGGTTATTAACTCGGAGCCTATTGAACAGACAGGCGCATGGCTTTACAAGGTAGCTACCAACAAAATAACAGATAAGCACAAAAAGAAATCGGAAGTATTGCTGGACGATATGGTTGCCCCTGATGCGGACGATGAAGACGACGCGCTCGATTTTAAATCGATACTGTTAACCGAATCCAAAACGCCAGAAACCGAATATTTACGCAATCTTTTTTGGGAACAGTTATTTTTCGCGCTTGATGAGCTGCCGGAAAAGCAACGCCAGGTTTTTATATGGAACGAGCTGGAGGATATATCCTTCGCGGAAATGGCCGACCTGACCGGCGACAACGTGCAAACCCTGGTAACGCGCAAGCGCTACGCGGTGCTGCACCTGCGCAAAAGGCTTAAACAATTGTATGATGAAATTACAGAACATTAAAAATTAAAAAAATGAGAAGAATATTTTTTAAAGGACGGTTTATTTTTATGCCGTTAGCAGCTGCCGCAATTTTAACGCTGGTTAGCTATGTAGTAATGCAGTTATGGAACAACCTGCTGCCCGTAATACTACACGTAGGTACAATAACATTTTGGCAGGCCATGGGCATATTTATACTATGCAAAATACTGTTTGGCTTTGGCGGCAGGGGCAGAGGCTGGGGCGGTGGCCCTAAACCATGGATGCGCCAGCGCATGGTTGAAAAATTTAACCAGATGAGCCCCGAGCAAAAAGAAAAGTTTAAACAAAAATGGAATGAGAAATGTGGCCACTTTGGCCACCGCCATGGCAGGGGCTTTGGCGATTGGGAAAGCTTTGCTACCGAAAAACCGGCAGCAAATGAAGAAGGTGATTAATTACTGATCCGTTTAATACCCGGAGTGCATTGTTTGATGCCTCCGGGTTTAAACATAATATGATTAAATATGGATGTATTAGTATTTGCAACAGGCGTACAAAACCCGGCAGCAGTTAGCAGGGTAAAACCTTTATTAAGCGCTATACCCGCTATTATGCAGTGGAATTTTGACCTGGAAGATTGCGATCACATATTGCGTATAGTCGCCAACAATTTAAGCCCGCGTAAAGTAGAAAACCTGCTGCAAACCGCAGGCTTTGAGTGTTATGAGCTGGAATACTGAATAGCTTAAATCACCACGCCATCAGCAGTAAAGCGCAGGCTATTGCCTGCCAGTGCCGATGTGGCATAGCCATCATCGTTAATAAACAGCTTTTCGTTTTCGCCTAAAATATGCAGGTTTTCGGCCATAAAGTCGCCGTTTACACGTATTACCACTACCGGCATATTTACTTCCAGTTCGGCAGTAATGTTATGCTCCAAACCCATAGCGGTTTCATCATCCAACTGGTGTACTTTAATAATTAATGAGCCATCGCTTTTATAAAGCGTTACACTATCGCGCTCGGTTTTAATGGTAAATAAACCGGCGTTAACAGCCCTGTTGCCGCCTACTTTTACTTCATGGCCATCGTTATCTTTTATATCGGTATCTATCGAAAGAAATGAGCCTTCCTCGGTATCGTGGTAAATAGATTTGATCCTCAAAATTTCCTTAGTATGTTGCCCATCAGCATAGCTGATAATGCCTTGCGGAACTATATAGGCGCTTGTGCCTAAAATGAATGCGTATTTCATGATTGTGTTGTTTTTAAGTATAAATACTTAATAGCATTTGGGCTGAAAATGTTTCAAATAATTATGGTTCGATGTGTAATTTGCCTAAGAGGGTGTTTCAGAAAAAACGATGTCATTTCGAACCCGCAGCACAAGGCCTGTGTTATGGCGCGGGTGAGAAAACTTATACGCCGGGCACGATCGATCCATTATGTATGGCGTATAAGTTTTCTCCTCACCCCGACGCGCAGCCCGGCCCTTTGTTCGTTCAAAATGACATCCGTTTATTAGAGAATTGAGAGGCCTTTCAACAGCGAATGTTGCCCTTTAGTTACTCCGCCTGCTCAACCTGCAAATTAAACCCGGTACCAAGCCCCGGAAAGGCTATCCATTTGGCCTCAGTTGTTTTGCGGTGGTAACAAGAACCAAACAGGGACGCCGAAAAAAATAAATTACCGGTATTGGAAGCGGTTTTCCCGTCTATCCATTCCAGCGATATAAAGATGTGCTCCTTCATTACCAACTTATAAGGCTTCAGGTTAATAGTATAAGTCCCCGGTTTACTAATGCCGATTAATATATTCTGACTGAGCAAATTTTCGGCAGGCTGATCGTCCTTTAACTCATAAATATTGAAGCGAAAAGTACAGCTATCCATCTTCATTTGCGCTACAGTGAAGTTAAAAGCCTGCAGCAATTCCAGTTTTTTGCCCAGCGAGATTTTTACACCCATTTCGCTGCCCAAATCCTTCAGCGGAAAACCAACGCTAAGCGATTTTGATTTGGTGGTATTGCCCACAATACGGATTTTAGGTTTTTTGGCGCTGATGGTAACTTCGTTTAATTGCTTATCCTGTTGTACCAAGGCAATAACAGGCTGCCCGATCAATTGCTTTACTAACTCATTTACCGTAACTATTTTGGATACATAACCTACAGATGATATACGCACATTATTGTTTGCAAGGGTAGCGGGTACGCTTAAGATAAAATTTCCATCATTGTTAGCTACCGTTCCGCACTCACCAGCGGGGATGCCAATGTTGGCGTAGGGGATAGGCGCGTTGGAACTGGCTGTAACAATTTTGCCTTTCAGTATTATTTTGGCGGAAGTATCAACCTGGCCAAAGGCATTACAAAACGGCAGACTAATAAAAACAAACAAGTAAACTATTCTTTTAATGATTTGCATAGGGTTTTAAAGTATTTCGGCACGAAAGTACTATGCAGCTATTTGATTTTTAATGTTTTAACATTCTTTAACGGGGTGTTTAACATTGTTTAACAGGTAATATCTACCCTCTCTAATCATGATAATCCCTTAATCTTAAAAATCATGGTTCAGACAACCTTGCGTTAGCGATAGCAGCGGATACCGGCCTGTGGCTAAGGCCTGTGCAGTATGAGCGGATAGCGTGGGCCCCGATGGCTATCGGGGCAACGCCCAAATCCATTTAACAAATGCCCTATCCACTCAAACAATTAATCAATTATAAAATTGATCCTACCACCACAAATCCTCCATTGCACATACAGCAAATCTCCCTATATTTACCCCACGCGGTATACTAATTTATGGACCAATCCATCACTTCTAATCAAACAAAATGGCTGTACGTTTTTATTGGCGCGGCTATAGCTGTAAATTTTAGCGGCCTGTTTATTGCACTGATAAACCCCGATGCCACGCTATATGCCACCATTGCCAAAACCATGGTGCAAAAGCACGATTATATTAACCTTTACGCCCACGGACAGGATTGGCTGGATAAACCGCACTTCCCGTTTTGGGTAACCGCCTTGTTTTTTAACTTGTTTGGCTTTACTACCTGGGCCTATAAATTGCCTGGTATTTTGTTTTTATTTATGGGCGCCGTTTATACTTACTGCTTTGCCAAAAGCCTTTACAATAAGCAAATCGCTTTATGGTCGGTATTGATATTGCTTACTGCGCAGCATATCGTACTATCCGACAATGATGTACGTGCCGAACCTTATTTAACCGGCCTTATCATCGCCGCCGTATATCATTTTTACCGTGCCTACGGTAAAAAAAGCTTCGGGCATTTGCTGGCGGGCAGCATATTTACCGCCTGCGCTATTATGACTAAGGGCATGTTTGCCATTATACCCATTGGCGGGGCTATTGTTGGGCAGTTTATCATTACCAAACAGTGGAAACAGCTTTTTGCCTGGCGCTGGCTCATCGCTATTATATTAACCCTGGTATTTATTTTACCCGAGTTGTATTGCCTCTACAAACAGTTCGACCTGCACCCTGAAAAGGTTGTGTTTGGGCAGAAAGGCGTATCGGGTATAAAATTCTTTTTCTGGGACAGCCAGTTCGGGCGCTTTTTTAATACCGGCCCCATAAAAGGCGGCGGCGACCCTTTCTTTTTTGTTCATACTACGCTGTGGGCCTTTTTGCCGTGGTCGGTATTGCTGTTTACCGCTATCTATCAAACCATAAAAAAGGGCGTGAAAAACGTACAGGGGCAGGAGTGGTATTGCCTGAGTGCGGGCCTACTTACTTTTTTGCTGTTCTCGGCCTCGCATTTCCAGCTGCCGTATTACCTGAACATTGTTTACCCGTTTTTTGCCATTATAACGGCGCAGTATATTTATAATGTTCAGCTTGAAAAAAGCATAAAAGCTATACGCATTGTACAACTAATAGTAATAGCAGCAATGCTGCTTACCGTTGCCGCGCTGCAATATTTTTATTTGCCACAATACATGAAATGGCCCGAAGTGCTGATAGTAATCGTACTATATATTACCATGGTGCTTTTACCCGATAGAATTACTACCGACACTATCAGCAGGATAGTAATAACCACAGTTTTAGCAACCTTTATAGTGAACCTGTACCTTAATTTGGCTTTTTATCCTTCGCTGTTAAGGTACCAGGCGGGTAGCGAGGCCGCCATATGGCTAAATAAAAACAACCCCAATAAATACCCCATAGCCCAGTGCGGCGATAATACCCCCTGGGCTATGCAGTTTTATTTAAACCAGCCATTGGTAAACCTTAATTACGATGGCTCAGGGCCGCAGCCTGCCAAAACATTTATCCTGTACAGCAACGCCCATATTATCGATTCACTTACCGCCTCGGGCTGGCACACCCAGGAAATAGCCAACCTGAACCGTTACTGGATAAGCCGCCTAACACCAGCCTTTTTAAACAGCAGGACACGCGATAAACAATTAACACGTATGAAAGTGGTAATTGTTAACCCTGTAGTTTTCACGCCGGTGTTGCATTTTGGTGAAACAACAATATCTCCGCAAAAACCGCTTAAATAGTTAAGCCGCATACATGGTTAATATTATTATAAACGCCATGTAGCGTTTGTATTTTAGTTAGCGTAATGGTATTAAAATAAACCCATTATGAAAAAGCCGATACTAAAATCTTACATATTTACACTGTTAGGCATTACGCTATGCTTTGCTGCCTGCAAAAAAGATGCAACAAAATCCAAGCCCAATGTTGGCAAACCATTAGTGCTTGATGCCATTGAGCAGCAAAAGGTGGTAACCGATAACGCCTTCAGCTTTAAACTTTTTGATAACATGGCTGCCTCAAATAACACGGACTCCAATCTCTTTATATCGCCTTTAAGCGTAAGTTTTGCCATGGGTATGACCAGCAACGGCGCTAATGGCGCCACGCTATCGGCCATACGGAATGCAATGGACTTTAATAATTTTACACAGGCACAGCTTAATGCCTATTATAATAACCTGGTTACCAATTTACCCGAGCTGGACCCTAATACCACACTAAAAATTGCCAACTCTATTTGGTATAGGCAGGGCTTTGATGTACTGCCTGCTTTTTTAAGCACCAACAGTACAAATTACAAGGCAGAAGTGCAGGCGCTTGATTTTACCTCGCCCAGCGCGGTTAGTACCATAAATGATTGGGTGAGCAACCAAACCAACGGAAAAATATCTTCTATAATTGCCACTATACCGCCGCTGGAAGTAATGTATTTGATAAATGCGCTGTATTTTAAAAGTACCTGGAAAGAGAAATTCGATCCCGCCCAAACCACATCCAAGCCTTTTTATTTGGCAGATGGTTCGCAGGTGCAAACCAAGTTTATGCAGGCCGATAATGATATTAACGGTTATGTTGATAATAATGTAACTGTAATGGAAATGCCTTATTCCAACAGCCGCTACAGCATGGTAATTGTTGAACCGGCCCAGGGTAAAACGGTTGATGATATCCGCGCCGGACTGGATTCGGTGCAGTGGGAAACCTGGATGAGCAAGCTAAGCCCTTCCAGGGAAAATATTGCGGTGCCTAAATTTACCTTTAGTTATGGTGCTAAATTGAATGACGCCCTAACAGATTTAGGTATGGGTTTAGCCTTTAGTGACACCGCTGATTTCAGCCTGATAAGCACACAAGACCCACTGCATATAACTGATGTAGAGCAAAAAGCCTTTATTGCCGTTGACGAAAGCGGTACCGAAGCGGCTGCGGTCACATCAGTAGGCGTAGGTGTTACTGTAGTTGCGGCGCCATCACAGGCTTATATCATTAACCGTCCTTTTATTTTCGCGATAAGGGAAATGAGCAGCGGGCTTATCCTGTTTACGGGAATCATGAACAACCCTACATTAGCCAATACCAATTAAGAAGCTGTTAAAAAGAATGTCATTTCGAACCTGTAAGAGGTGGGAAAGAGCGCGGGGCAGGTGAGAAAACTTTTCAAATATGCATTTACGATAAATATTTCAATTGCGGCTTCGAAAAGTTTTCTCCTCGCCCTAATGCACATGCCGCCGCTGCTCGTCGAAATGACATTTTTTTAAATTAAACAGCTTCTAAGCGATAACGCCGCCCATCAGCGGATCGCTATGCCCGTGTTTGCCGGTTTCCACACGGCCGGCAAACCTGCGCATGTATTGGTTGTTGCCATTGATTTTTACCGTAATATCGTACCAGTTATGGCTTTTCTCAAGGTTGGTTACAATACTATTATCCCACCCCGCCGGTACAAGTAATGTACGAGTGCTGGTTTTATAGGCGTTATCAATAATCTCGATGGTATGCGCTTTTTGCCCGTGCAGGTTGGTTAGTTTTAGGCTGATGTTACCGCTAAGGCCTTTACCAATTGGTGCGCGCTGATAGAAAGCGCTCAATTCAATTTCCGGATCGTTGGCATCCCCTGCAAATTCGCGCATAAAGCCGTTGGGGCCATAAACACGCAGGTGATAGTGGCTATTTTCAAATTCGCCTAAAGGCCAGGTATCACTTAAGGTATCGCCCGCTTTTACGGCATAGGCCCAGGTACGCACGTCGCCCATTTGGCCGTCTGCCAGTTGCAGATATTTGCCCGGCGCGTAAACATTAAATGGCGAGCCCAAAGCTGCATCACTAAAAAAACCATTGCCTGCGGTGAATTTTATTTCGAATGATTTTTTATCGGCGCTTAATTTGCCATCAGCATACAGCTCATAAGGCAACGCGCAGGATGGCTTAATACCTTTTTCATGCCTTGGCATAAATGGCGAGGCATGAGGGTTTTGTTGGATTTGACTGATCTGTTCCGCAGTCAATAATTGATAATCCGATGGCAGCTTTTTAAATTTTGCTTTGTGTATGCCTTCAACAAAAGTATCCCTCGATAAAAAATCCGGCTCGGCTATTTTTTCGCCGTTATAAGGCCTGAATACCGAGGTAAGGTTACCCGATACCGTCCGCCGCCAATCGCTGATATTGGTTTCGGTTATTTTTTTGCCTGTTTTCTTATTTAAAAACTCTTCCAAAAATTGCAGGGTGGAGGTATGGTTAAACACTTCCGAGTTTACCCATCCGCCGCGGCTCCAGGGCGAGGCTATCACCATAGGCACACGGTAACCCAGGCCAACAGGGCTTTCCGTATCATCTTTTACCGGGAAATCCTTGCGTTCCAGTTCCTGATCCAGTGTTACAAACTCAACGCGGGTATCAATACCATCAGATACTTTTCCCGTGCCGGGCTTATGTGAGTGCGGCGCTACAAAAGGTGGAACGTGGTCAAAATAGCCGTCGTTTTCATCATAGGTTAATATGAAAATAGTTTTTTTCCAAACCTCGGGGTTTTGCGTAAGTATATCCATTGCCTCGGATACATACCATGCCCCGTACCACGGCGCGCTTGGGTGGTCGGAAAAATTTTGCGGCGCGGTAAGCCATGATACCGTTGGCAAATTGCCGGTATTCACATCATCCCTAAAACCGTGAAAAATATCGCCTTTGGGCACTTGTACCTTGCGGTTGGTGCCGTTATCATCATAAGTTAAGGTGGTTAATTCGTGGTAATCCGAGTCGTTATCATTTACCGCAAATGCCTTTTGGTGGATATTTCTGTCCTTTTCGGATAAGCTTTCCATCGATTTAGATTGCAGCTTTTGAAGTTGGGCGTTAACATCAGCAAGGTTATCCTGCGTATCTTTTAACTTGTGCTGTAAGGATTTTAGCTTGCTATCATCAGCAGGCAAGGCGGCTATTTTCTGTTGCAGCTCAGTAATTTGTGCAGGCAGATCAACGGCCTGTTTTTGCAGGTATATAAGGTGCTTTTTATACAGCGATACATTGTATTGCTCAAAATATTCCAGTGGGTTATCGCCAAAATTGGACAGCCAGGCATCCTGTTCATCGTCCAGGCCTATATCAATGGCTATCTCGTTCTGGTAGCATTTCCACGATACGCCATTTTCCTCTAAACGCTCAGGAAAAGTTTTCCATTTCAAATTGCCAAAATCGGCATCCTCGTTCCATACATTAGGTCTCGAATGTTCATTTTGCTCCTCACGGACGGTACCTGTCCAAAAAAACAGGCGGTTAGGCGTTGTTCCGGTTAGCGATGCACAAAAATGCTGGTCGCACACGGTAAAAGCATCGGCCAGGGCATAATAAAATGGGATATCCTGGCGGTTGTGATAGCCTAATGTTAATGGCATATCCGCATATTCAGCATTGCCCGAGCGTTTCGATTCCAGCCACTGGTCAAATTTGCCATCGTTACGCGCGTTTACCTGGTTGGCCCAGTTATGCGGCAGCGAGCTCATCCAGGTAGCTTTGGTGTTGTTAATATCAAGGTGGAAAGGCGCGTAAGTTTCGCCCTTATTGTTTGATTGCAGCCATACCGGGTTTTGGTTAGGTAATGTTATTGCACGAGGGTCGTTAAAGCCGCGCACGCCCCGCAAAGTGCCAAACAGATGATCGAACGAGCGGTTTTCCTGCATCAGGATAACAATATGCTCGGCATCCAAATAAGTGCTGCCGGGCATGGGGTTAATGGCCATGGCCTTTTGTATAGAGGCCGGCAATATGCCCGATAAACTGGCAGCGCCGGTTAACAGCGCCGCTTTTTTTATAAAATCTCTGCGGGTATCCATTAATACAAATGTGTAAAAAATACCTGTATCATGTTGGATTGACGTAAAAATCTTTTTGTAAACGATTGTGGAAAGTGATATGTGGGGTGTCATGCTGAGGCACTCGAAGCATGCGGGCAAAGGCCTTTACGCTCATGCTTCGAGTGCCTCAGCATGACACCCTTTTTTAGACGCAAAATATTGCGTCTCTACGTTAGGGATGTTGCTGGTAATTTATTTGTTTTTATAATATTCCCCGCTGCACCATCACCTGCCTCAACCCAAATCATCTCCTTATCCTTGTTAAACCAGGTCATTTGGCGTTTGGCAAAATGGCGGGTATTTTGTTTGATGAGTTCAATGGCCCGGTTTAAATCTGTTTTGCCATCTAAATAATCAAAAATCTCGCTATAGCCCACGGTATTCAAAGCGTTTAAATGGCGGTAGGGCAATAACGATTTTACTTCATCAACCAAACCATTTTCAACCATTATATCAACACGTTGGTTGATACGGTCATAAAGTATCTCGCGCGGCATGCTCAAGCCAAATTTCAATACATTAAAAGGCCGTTTGTTTTGGGTTGATTTACGGTATGATGAAAATGGGCGACCTGTAGTTTCAAAAACTTCCAGCGCGCGTATTATGCGCTGCGGGTTATTAAGGTCTACCTCGTTATAATATTCCGGGTCGGAGACTTTTAGTTTATCCTGTATATGCTCCAGGCCTTTTTCGGTAAGCTCACGGTTCAAATGATCGCGGGTCGCGGCATCGGCGGTTGGCAGTTCGTCAAAACCTTCACATATCGCTTTGATGTATAAGCCCGAGCCACCCGCAAGTATCACTACATCGTGCTGATTAAAAAGCTGCTCCAGCAATGCCAGCGCATCCTTTTCAAAATCGCCTACGCTGTAAGTATCGGTAATGGAATGGGAGTTAATAAAATAATGCTGCGCGGCTGCCAATTCATCTGCATTGGGTTTTGCGGTGCCGATGGACATCTCTCTGTAAAACTGCCTCGAATCAGCCGAAAGTATAACCGTTTTATAATGCTGCGCCAGCTCAATGGCCAAAGCCGTTTTCCCCGAAGCTGTAGGGCCGGCAATTACGAGGAGGGTTTTTTTTGGGTTCATTCGTTCACTGGTTCATTAGTTCATTGGTGCATAGTTCATTAATCTTTTTTGAGCATAAGCCGCATGCAAATACCAATGAACTAATGAACCAGTGAACGAATGAACCAACTCAATAATCATCATGCCCTTTGCCTTCATCCTCAAAGCCTTCGTTATCCGAAAACTCGCCACCAAATTCATCTTCTTCTTCATCCTCGCCTCCGGTAGCAACATCATCGCTTTCCTCTTCTTCGCCGGTATCGGTAACTTCGGTAAGGTCTTCGGCGTCTTCGGGGTTAAAGCCCATATCGTCAAACAAATCAAAATCTTCGGTTGCAGGTGGCAGGGTAGCAGGGTTAAATACGTTACCAAATTGCTTTGGCGCTTCGCCAACCGATTTTATGATGGCAGGATAAGTTAATCCCGGTGTATCATCCAAAATAATCTTCATCAGTTCCACATGAAAATCAAACGGGCGGTCGAAATTAAAGGTGTAGTAAAATTTTTGATGAGGATCGTCAATAAAACTGCTCAGTTTTACTTTATCCATCAGCGCCACACCGCGGTCAATACGGCGTTGGTTGGGCATGTAGGTAATTTCTTCGCCTTTTGTCCATTGGTCGTTACTGATGTAAAATGAAGAGGGGTATTCGGAATTGTAACCTGTTGATTGATGAATAGCGCGGTGCAAATCCTCAAAAGTTTGATTGGATTTAACATCGATTTCTCTCACTACTTCATCGTAGTCTTCAAAATTAACCCTGAACCTGTATAGTGCCATGTTTTGTTTAAGTAGATTTTAGCAAAAATATTTTTTTTATTTCGAATTTTCGATGTTCCATTTCGGATTTATTTTAAATCCGCATCAAAATTCATTAAACGCTTGCCACAACTTTTAAGCCAATTTCTTGTCCTTTTAAAATTGTGTAGGCAATTGCCTCTTCGCGGGCGTTCGGAATTTCGCCTTCCAGTATGGCTTCGCGTATCTGGTTTTTAATAATTCCCACTTCACGGCCCTCTTTTATGCCAAAAAGCTGCATAATATCGGTTCCGGTAACCGGTGGCTGCCAGTTTCGGATATTATCCCGCTCCTCAACATCTTTTAATTTTTGTAGAACGAGGTCGAAATTTTGGCGGTATTTTTTTACTTTATATTCGTTTTTTGTCGTTATGTCTGCTTTACACAACAGCATCAGGCCCTCAATATCATCGCCTGCCTCAAAAAGCAAACGCCTCACCGCCGAATCGGTAACAATAGATTGTGATAAAACTATTGGCCGCAAATGCAATTGCACCAGCTTTTGCACCTGTTTCATTTTCTCGTTAAGCGGCAGTTTTAGCTGCGCGAATATTTTGGGTACCATGCGCGCGCCCTTATCCTCGTGGCCATGGAACGTCCAGCCGTGGCCGGCCTCGAAGCGTTTGGTGGCGGGTTTGGCAATATCGTGCAGTATGGCGGCCCAGCGCAGCCACAAATCATCAGTGGTTCCGCAAATGTTGTCCAGTACTTGTAGGGTATGGTAAAAGTTATCCTTATGGCCCTTACCGTTTATAATATCCACGCCGTAAAGCACCGTCATTTGCGGGAAAATGAGGTGCAGCAAGCCGGTATCAAACAAGTAATTAAAACCGATGGATGGCTTTGGCGATAAAATGATCTTGTTCAGTTCATCCGTAATGCGCTCCTGCGATACGATCCTTATCCGCTCTTTATTGCTTTTGATAGCGGCTACGGCTATATCATCTATCTTAAAATTAAGCTGCGAGGCAAAACGCAAAGCGCGCATCATGCGTAGCGGGTCGTCCGAAAATGTTTCAACCGGGTTTAATGGTGTGCGTATCAGCTTTTGCTCCATATCGGCCATGCCGCCAAAAGGGTCAAGCAGTTCGCCGTAATTATCAGGGTGCAGGGAAATAGCCAGGGCGTTAATGGTAAAATCGCGGCGTTTCTGGTCATCTTCCAGCGTGCCGTTCTCCACAATGGGCTTACGCGAATCCAAGCGGTACGATTCCTTTCGGGCGCCAACGAATTCAATTTCCAAATCCTGGTATTTCAACTGCGCGGTGCCGAAGTTTTTAAAAACATTCAGTTTTACCTTTAGCTTTTTGGCTACCTTTTCGGCAAAATCAATACCGTTGCCAATCACCACTATATCAATATCTTTTGAGGGGCGCTGCAAAAAAATATCGCGCACAAAACCGCCAATGGCATAAACCTGCAGGTTGTTTTCGCCTGCCAGTTGTGATATACTATTAAATACGGGGTGCCGGAGGTGCTGTTTCATGTATGCCGGCAAAATTAAGCAAATTGGGGAGAAAAGCCTTATGAACCTGCTTTGGCGAGCCCATAATTGTACATAATTCGATTTGTAGCTATCGAATTTGATGCCATAAACCTTAGTTTATATGATGATTTTCTTCGCCTTCCTTTAGCTCCTGCCAAAAAACCGTGCCTACAAAAATTTTATTTTTAATGGCTACCTGTGCCTTTACTTTTTCCAGTTCGGCTTTAATTTCGGCTTCGCTTAGTGTGCAATTTAGCGAATGGTAAAAAATCACATACCCTGTTTCACTGTTTATAAACTTATAATGTTTATTGGCGGTTTTCATGGGATGTTTGCTTATAAAAAAACAACAATTATACGCTGAAATGGTTTGCTGCTGCGGTATAATTATTGGATAAGTTTTTTGTTTTACAATAGCGTATTTTCTCGTAATGTAATAATTATCTATTAATGCAAATCAAGGGTAGAAAAATCATGTCGCCCCGATATGGATGACATGA
>Ga0302315_10002252_pt1 | contig 18425 bp, 15 predicted proteins | sample III_Palsa_N3_1_FD_200532 | JGI IMG/M metagenome (GOLD analysis project Ga0302315, IMG submission 200532) | Peat permafrost microbial communities from Stordalen Mire near Abisko, Sweden - III_Palsa_N3_1 | ecosystem: Environmental > Terrestrial > Soil > Palsa > Peat permafrost | place: Sweden...
AAAGAGTGCATGATACGCTGGAGTTTATGGGACTAACAGAAGCAAGCGTTAAAGCGGTAAAGACCTATTCTGGGGGGATGATACGCAGATTGGAAATTGCGCAATCCATAGTGCACAGGCCGCAGGTTCTCTTTTTGGATGAACCCACTACAGGGCTAGACCCTATTGCCCGAAAGGTTGTCTGGGAGCATCTTGCCGAGCTTAAAAAGCAATACGATACTACCATACTGCTTACTACCCACATGATGGAAGAAGCGGATAATTTATGTTCAAGAGTTGCTTTTATGTCAAGGGGGAAACTAGTAGCTATGGGCGCTCCGGAATTCCTTAAAAACTCATTGCATAAAGAGAACGCGTCTCTGGAAGACGCCTTTATACATTATACTTCCGAGACGCTGGAATCTTCCGACAACTTCAGAAGTATATCAAGGGACAGAAAAACAGAACAACGAGTAGGATAAACAAAACTATGTTACAATTTATAAGAAAGACATTTGTAATAGCGGAATTTGAAACAAGGAAGATAATACACGACCCTACGGAGGCGCTTATGCGCATGGTGCAGCCCGCCTTGTGGCTGCTTATATTCGGACAGGTATTTGCACGCACCCACCTGGTGCCGGGGCATAACTACCTGGACTTTATGACGCCGGGTATTCTGGCGCAAAGCGTTCTTTTTGTTTCTATTTTTTATGGTATTGCCGTTATATGGGAAAGAGACCTGGGGCTTACGCATAAGTTTCTGGCGATGCCAACTCCCAGAACTGCGCTGGTATTGGGGAAGGCTTTATCCGCCGGGGTGCGCTCTTTGCCGCTTATGGTTATTATTTACATCATTGCCGCATTACTAAAAGTAAACGTAATCTGGAACCCACTTAATTTATTGGGCGTTGCCGTAATGGTAATTTTGGGATGTATCTTTTTCTCTACCTTCTCGCTTATCATCGCCTGCCTTGTCAAAACCCGGGAACGATTCATGGGTATGGGACAGTTATTAACTATGCCCCTTTTCTTTGCCAGCAACGCCATATATCCTATTGCAATAATGCCGCCCTGGCTACAGGTAATTTCTACCGGCAACCCTTTAACTTATATGATAGACGGATTAAGGTTTTTGATGATAGGAGAGAAAGGGCATTTAAATCTGTTTGCAGATTATGGAATACTATTGGGAGCCTCTGTGGCCCTTGTGTTTATAGGAGGCATTTTATACCGAAAGGTTATTATTTAACTAGTAATTTAACTACAACTAATAATAAAAAATATTCTGGCTTTTATTATTACCTATATTTCAATACTAAATGCCCAGGCTAAAAGAGATGCTAAGATTATTTTTTTAAATAGAATCTCTTTATAGCAACCCCGCTTCCTATATAATAATATACCAATCAAACTACTATCCCATCTGGTAAAATATGTGAACTATGTAATTCTTTTATGTAGTTATATAACGTCTGTCGTTTAAAGCTCACCACCTTTATGTTATGTTGTGGGCATTGGCTTCGCAATATAAAAAATGACAACAGAAACAATTGATATCACAGGCCTTGTTGAAGCATTCACTTATGCTATGACTCATGAGAATGTGGAAGACATTATTAAGCTTTGGGCGCAGGATGGGGAGTGGGTAATAATGGCTACCGGGCAAACATTTCGGGGACTTGATGAGATAAGGCAACTGATGACAAGATCTGTGGCTGCGCGCGTTCACAAGTCAGGGATGGGATTGCTACCTTATAATGTATTCACTAACTCCGAAGGCACAAAACTAGTATGGGAGTATGTTCACAAGGGTATTGTTACCAGTAAATGGCCTTTGTCCAAAGGAATTGTTACCGATAAATGGCCGGCGTCTACCCGCAAAGCGGCTATGGGCACAAAGTTTGAACTTCCGATAATACTTATGTGCGAAATTCGCCTGGACAAAATTACCAGGATAAGGGAATACTTCGATTTACAGAGCCTTACCGAAGCAGGTACTCCGCATCATCTCTATTCACAGATATGACTATTTACCAAAGAGATTATTTAACCATTTGAATAAAAATACTATGATAAAAGGAAACTTTCTGGGCGCGGCAATTATTGCAATAATCTACACGGTTTATATTTTAAAGAATCCTAGTGCGGTGAAGTCTAAAAAGTTATTCATTGCACTATTAGTAATTCTTAACGCTCTAACTATAACGCTTATGTATTTTGCATTCAAATAAAGATACAAGAAGAAGATTCACCTAGTACATGGATACCGGGACCTGGAGGATTTGAAGAAACAATTTAAAATATATTACAATGACAACTGAACCAACAATCGAAGAAACTAAAACCAACAACGATTTGAATAAGGCGTTTACTGAAATGACAACTGAAACAATGAATACTACTGATCTGATTAAGGTATTCACTGCCGCATTTACATCTGACGACATCGAAAACTGGAAAAAGCTTCTTGCCCCACACGGAGAATGGAAAATAATGGCAACCGGAGAAACGTTCCGCGGACTTGATAAAATGGTAGAGCTGGCAAATCGCTCTGTTGCGGCCAGAAAGCATAGCGGGGAGTTGGGCATTAAACCTACAAACGTATTCCAAAACGCAGAGGGGACAAAACTCTGCTGGGAATATATCCATACCGGGATAGTTACCGAAAATTGGCCGTCAACATCCTCGCAAAGACCGGCGCCGGGTACAAAGTTCACGCTCCCGATTATGCTGATGTGCGAGGTAAAGGATGGTAAACTTACCGAGGTCAGAGAATATTTCGACTTGCTAACACTTACGGAAGCGGGTACTCCACATCATCTTTATTCTTAGTAGTACTATTAACTTAAAAAATTATTCAACGATTAGAACAGCAATATAATGACAACAGAAATTATAGATCCCGGCGACTCAATAAAGTCAACAATATTTTATACTAAACTAGTTATACCCCTGCTCAATAAGGATTATGAAACCGCTTCCGAAGCGTTTGACGACGAGTGCGAATGGCTAATGATGTCGAAGATGCGTAAACCCAAAGGCAAGAAATCATGCATTGAACTATGTATGCAGGGCTTTAATGTTTTAGACAAGCCTCTTGAAATATTGTTTAATACTCCTACCCCGGACTGGGGCGTTTTTGAATACATCAACCGGGGCGTGGTTACGAAAGACCTAAATGTTTTGGATATGTACGATCCCGACTTTAAACATGCAGAAGATCTTACCCTACATGTAGGAAAAGAATATTTTGTAGCGGTCTGTTTTGTGTACCATACTAATTCACTAGGCAAAATATACCTGGTGCATGAGTACTTTGACCTGGAAAGCTTGAAGAACCAGTTAAAATAATTTAGTAGCTGCGAAAGCTCCAATATGTAAATTATGTAACTTTTTTATATAGTTATATAACGCCTGCCTGTATAAAACTTAGCACCTTTATATATAGTATAAAATGTATTCGCAATTAAAACAATACTACTATGGCTATAGAAACATTGGATGCCCAAAAAACAACAGTTACTGTTTTTCGCACTTTTTTCGAATCTGTAAAAGCAAATCATTGCGACGCCCTGGCTGATACCATCGCCGAAGATTGTGAGTGGGTATTTATTCCGGACATGAAAACATATAAAGGCATAAAAGCGGTTGTTGAACTATGCGAGCATGGTAAACTTGCCTCTGACAAAACGCCCGAAATACAGATTGATGTTGCTACCCCTGAATGGGGCGTTTTTAAGTACATTAATCGCGGAGCTATTACTAAAGAAGCTACAACAGGCTGGCAATTTCCGGCCGATCTGGGTAAGCTTATAGGTGAGAAATACGCAGTGAGTATATGCTTTGTATATCAAATTAATGAGGAAGGGAAGATATTCCACATTAATGAATATCATGACATGGCCCAACTGAACAGAATAGTTGAAACCGATGAATAATTAATTGAATGGGGCTTCAACTAAAGCTAACAGTTATTAATAAATAATTGCGCTACTACCCATATTATGATAGATAAATTATTAAAAAATAGAATAATGAAAAGGATAGGTATGATTTCTATCATTGCAAGTCTTGCAATAATGGATGCCCAGGCGCAAAATAATAGTAAAAAAGAAGTAAAAAGCGAGAAGAGCGCTATTAAAGAAAAAGAGCGCAACGAAAAGAAACAAAAAATAGCAGAGGATAAAAATGCTATTTACTATGAGAAACAAAGAAAAGGACAAGATGAAATAGGGCCGAGCCGCGAAACATTGGCCGAGCGTAAGGAAACATTGCGGGAAGACAGAAAAAAGAAGAGAGAGGACAAGCGGGCTAAACTAGTTAATCCGTAAGGGAGAAACTAGTTAGTTAAAAGACGCACTTTAAGATAGTGAATAGGCCTGGCTTAAAAGAAATTCTTCCAACTCCCATACCGCTTCCAGGTCTTCGAATATGACAGCCCCTCCGTTCTTTATTTTTTGAACAATAGCCTGTCTCATCTGTGGGTTACTTGCAACTTCTATAGCTTTATCAACATATTCGGCAACAGTATATGTAATAGTATCGTCAAGTTTTAGGCGCTTTAGCGCAGCGGCGGCAAAACGGGCGCTGTGCCGGTAGCCCTCCAACGTAATTACCGGTATTTGGGCTGCAAATGCGTCGTAAATAGTATTGGCCCCGCCCCCGTAGTAAAACGTATCTAACACTACAGAGCAATGTGTTAACAGGCCCAGGTAATCTTCTTCCGGCATACGTTCCAGAAATACCACTCTGTTAAAATTGGCTCCTACAGCAGCAGCTAGCCGCTTCTGAAGTTTTTTGGTAATTTGCTCCTGCTTGTCTTTAATAAATAGTACCAATCCTTCCTTGTCCTTCTCAAGCAGCAAAGTTACCACTACATCAAAATCAGGATGAACCTTTCTAAGATTTTGCTGGCATAGGTATAACCTTTTATTTTCAGGTAGCTCGTAAAACGAAAGCGGCTTAGGGCTTGCCGGAACTGGCAGCCTATAATAGTAAACCGGAAGTTTATTTAATAGTACTAACTTTTCGGTGTATTGTTCCTGGGCATCTTCAATTTCCAGTTGTTTTTGGGAGATAAAATAATCTACAGTACTAAGCCCGCTGGTAATAGGCCAGCCCCAGCTTGTTACTTGTATTTTGGCGGGCTTGCATAAGGCTAAAAAGTAATTAGTAGCGTCTGTTCCAATTTCCCAATAATGCAAAATATCAAACTTACTATCTACCAACAACTGCAAAGCCGCTGAAAACTTAGATGGCATATTCACAAATCGGATTGCCGAATTGGTAAGGGCCGGGGCAATAATTTTCTCCCCATTGGGCAAACTGCACACCACAGATACATCCAACTTATCTGTATTGATATGATTTAATATACCCCTCATACACTTCAGAAATACCCCCTCGTGTCCTCCGGTTACTACAAAGCCCACATGCGGTTTAGTAGTAGTATGCGTAACCCTTGCTTTTGGTATATTCTTAAATAAGTTATTGTATTTTTCTTTTATGACTTTATCTTGCCGGCCCTGGTAAATTAGTTCCGAAGAAGGATAGCAGGCATTTTCTACTAATAGTTCTACGTTAACAAAGTCTTTTCTATCTGCTTTATCTAGTATAGAAAGCAATCGCTGGCGGTAAGCGTCAATAGCGCTATTACTCTCAGGGATAATCGGGGCTTTGGTTTCCAGTTCAAAGCGAAGCTGTTTATTGTCCGGGTTTAAGCGAAAAAGTTCTGCGTTCCACTGGTTAGCTTCTGCTTCCCTACCCATTTTAGAATAGAGCTGCGCCAGGTTCTTTACAGCTTCTATGTAGCCAGCCTGTAACTGGATGGCTTTTAAATAATGTTCTTCCGCTTCCTCGGCTCTGTCCCATTCTAATAATACTATTCCCAGGTTGTTGTGCGCCGGGGCGTAGTTGGGGTTTATGGAAATACTCTTCTCATATTCTGTTATGGCCGATTTGTAATTGCCCTGCGCCATTAGCGTATTGCCCAGGTTATAAAAGGCGTTAAAATGTTTTGGGTTTAACTCAATAGTTTTCTGGTAGGCCTGTATGGCTTCTTCAGTCCTGTTAAGGGCCTTTAGCGCATTGGCCAGTTTGTGCCAGGCCTCGTCAAAGTCTGGTTTTAGTTGTACTGATTTTTGTAACAAAGGAAGGGCCTTGGCGTATTCGTTTACGCTTAGATAGGCGTTGCTAAGATTAGTAAGTATAACAGGATTTTCAGGCAACGCTTCTGCTGCTTTTTCCAGGTAAGCGCTTCCCTGGCTGTAGTTGCCTGAAGTGCAATAAGCAATGCCTAAAAAATGCAGCGCATCCCCTTGTTTTGGAATTACCCTCAGCGCCTCTTTATATAGGTTGATGGCCATAGGCAAATCCCCTTTCTGATGGCTGCGTTGCGCCAAGCCCATCAGGTGGTTAAAAGAGTCCTGCGCCTTGTTGTTCATGGTTACTAATTACTATTAGTTTTGCATTCCGTTTTCCGGTTCAGGGCTAGACCAGTAAGCGTCTGTATCTGTTACCAGGGCTTTTCGGTGGTCTTCGCGCAGCGTGTTCATAATGCCAGGCCTGCGGAAACCGTCTAAAAACTGCACGTCGTAAATCTCCTCCACGCTGTTTTCGTACTTTATAAAACCTACCTGGTTGCCGCTGGGCAGGTGTATAGCAACCATACCGCAGAATATGGACTCGCGGGCAATAGGCAAATCCCTAAACGTGCTGGCGTTCTGGCGAAGCTTAGAAAGCCCTACAAAAAGGATATCTCCCTTTTTGCACATGCCCCTTAAAAAGCCCTGTAGTTTGGTAACCTCATGGTACTTGCCGGTAGCTGGGTCGGCCTGTATAACCTGGCCTGTAGCCGAGCAGAGCAAATACAATTTACCATCGTATATCCTGGGGGAGTGGGGCATGGGCAGGCCCTTTACTACTATCTCTTTCGTGTCCACATCTATAAGTACGCCTCCCTGCTGTATGTTTTCCCTCCAGGCTTTGGGGGCGTTGGTAGTACCCAGGGCGGTTACGTATTTTGGTTTGCCGTTTAGCATTGCCATGCCGTTCAGGTGGCAGCGGTCGTCAGGCGTTTGGTCGGTAATAAAAGAGGGCGTCCACTTATTGCGGAAGCTAAAGTTGTCGTCTATAATGCTAAGGCAGGAGAAGCGGGTGTTTACAGCCCACAAACCCTCTGTGCCCCAGCCCATGTCGTGCAGGTCTATCTCGCCGCTATAGTAAGTGGCGCGGGGCAGATACAAGGCATCGTACATGCCAGGCTTATCGCCATAGTTAACCGCCAAGGCCCTGGAGCTGGCAAGCACCTGCACCTCATTTTTAGTGGCAACGGCTAATTTATCGCCTTTTACGGCAAGCCCCATTGCCTTGTCGTACTGGCGGGGGAGCTGAATGATCTCGTCTTTATTAAGCGCGCTGATAAATATTACCTTACCGGCCTGATAGGTGGTAAGGGCCAGCGTTCCACCTAGTTCCCAAAGCAGTTCGGGCATATTGGGCGACATGGTGCAGCTAAAAGGAGGAAGCGTTTGCGTCATTAACTTAAAACTAAAATTGGTTCACAGGTACAAATAAACAAAAAAACCCATAGAAATTTCTATGGGCCTCTGTTTTATAGGTATTTGTAATAAACTTATTGCTGCACAATAAGTTTATTTATATCTGTCGCGCCGTTTTGGGTAACTTCTACCATATACATTCCTGCATTAAGGTTGCCAATATTTAAGGTATTTCCCTGTAAAGGTTGTTCAATAAGAACATGGCCAGTCATGTCCATTACTCTTACATAGGCATCGCCGTTTAAGGTTATTTGTACCTGCCCCTGCGCCGGGTTTGGGTAAAGGTTAAACAGGCTTACAGCAGTTTGGCCAGTAACGGCTGTAGGAGAGGAGCTTATTGTATAGCGTTGGGCGTAAATATCAAGGTAGCTACTAGGGTGAGCCTCATCAATGTTTTCCCAAGCAATTATAAAATCTCCGCGGCTGTCCATAGCTATTGCGTTAGCGCCGTCTACAGGTAAGCCAATAGGATAAGTATTTACCAGAAATTCAGAACCCTGCACTACCCCTGCAGCGTTGTATACCCTCGCAAAAACATCCCAGATACTAAAAGAACCAACAGTGTCATAGATCGCCCAGGAAATTGCAAAATCGCCTTGGCTATCCATCGCAACAGAAGGATAGAACTGTTGGCCTGTTGTATAATTATTTACCTGGAATTCTGAGCCCTGCGCCGCACCTGCGGCGCTGTAGCGCTGGGCATAAATACCATAACTAATAGTAGAACTACCAGCCATCCATGCAATAACAAAATCACCCTTACTGTCCATTGCAACAGAAGGGTTCATCTGTTGGTCTGTAGTATACGTATTTACCAGGAATTCTGAACCCTGGGGAGTTCCTGTCGAATCGTAGCGTTGGGCATAAATATCATATTTTCCATTAGGGTTAGTCTTATTGGGGCTCTCCCATGTTATTATAAAATCACCCCGACTGTCCATGGCTATCACAGGGTTTTGTTGATTATTTATTGTGTATGTGTTTACCATAAATCCTGTGTCCTGCGCCACCCCTGCTGCATTATAGCGCCAGGCATAAATATCATAATTGTTGGTAGAATCTGTAATGCTAGGCATTTGCCAGGTAATCACAAAATCGCCCTGACTATCCATAGCTACCGAAGGAGGAACAAAAATTGGAAGAGCGTCTCCGTCCCCTGCTGTGGTGGTTACCAAAAATTCAGCACCCTGGGCAACCCCTGCGGCATTGTAGAGTTTCGCATAAATACTATAACTAGTAACACCAGAACTACCGCCGCCATAACTAGTTGCCCAAGTAATCACAAAATCACCGCTATCGTCCATAGCAATTTTAGAAGTGGCTGGAGAAAGTGTAGTATTGTTGGTCACTAGAAACTCTGGCCCCTGCGCCACCCCTGCGGCATTGTAGCGTTGGGCATAAATACCCCAATATGCTCCATCCTGGTAATTTCTTGCCCAGGTAACCACAAAATCTCCTGCGCTATCAGAAGCAACAGAAGGAAACCCATTATTAGTTGTAGTAATAGTATCTACATTTACCATAAAATTGGCGCCGCTAGCCGCAAACTGGGCAGTGGAATCGGTGGTATGCAAGGCAATGCCTGTTAGTATAGCGGCCCCAGCCAGTTTAACTTGATTTTCAAAAAAACTTAATTGCGACTTTAACCTTTCAATGCGGGTTAGTAGTTTATGCTGTCGCTCTTTGCTAAACTGGTGAAAACGCCTTGCCGCAAAATGCTTTTGCAGACGGTTGTTTAATTTGCGGTGCAAGGCCAGCAGGCGGTTGTATTGAAAGTGGAGTAGATTTCTTTTCATAAAAAGGGTTTAGCATTGAAAAAGTACCAACGTATATGTTTCTTAAATATACACTAAATAAACAAAAAACCCATAGAGCTTTCTATGGGTTTATGTTATATAATTGTTAAGAAACAGCTTATTGCTGTACAATAAGTTTTTTTATTTCTGTGGCGCCGCTTTGAGTAACCTCTACCATATACATACCAGCATTTAGGTTGCCAATGTTTAGTGTATTGCCCTGCAGGGTTTGTTGGATAAGCACATGGCCCGTCATGTCCATTACCCGGACTGAGGCATCGCCATTAAGGCTAATTTGTACCTGCCCCTGCGAAGGGTTTGGGTATAGGTTAAACAAGCTTACAGCTGCTTGCCCTGTAACAGCAGTAATAATAGTTGAAGTATCTGAACTGAAACGCCGCGCGTAAACATCGTACTTACTAGTGGAACCGGCCTCATTATAACTTGCCCATGTAACTACAAAATCGCCCAGGCTGTCTGTAGTAATGGCAGAAAAAGCCTGAAAACCTGTTGTGTATGCATTTACCAAAATTTCGGCGCTCTGGGCTGCCGCTGTGGCATTGTAGCGCCGGGCATAAATATCATAACTACTACTAAAACCGGCTTCGTTATAACCCTCCCATGTAATAATAAAATCGCCCTTGCTATCCATAGCGATTGCAGGGTTGCCCTGGTACCCTGTTGTAAACGTATTTACCATAAAGTCCCTGTCCTGGGCCACTCCGGCGGCATTAAAACGCCGGGCATTTACATTAATATCGTTTGTATCGCCGGCCAGGCTTGCCGAATTATAACCTGACCATGCAATTATAAAATCGCCGTTATAGTCCATTGCAGCAACAGGAACACCCTGATAGCCGGTAGTGTACGCATTTACCAGGAACTCTGAGCCCTGCGCCGTTCCCGAGGAATCGAAGCGCTGTGCATAAATATCGTATCCGCTACTAGAACTTGCCTCGTCATAACTCATCCAGGTTATTACAAAATCACCCAGCTTGTCCATGGCTACAAAAGGGGCTCCCTGGTAGCCTGTGGTGAATGTATTGACCTGAAATTCATAGCCTACTGGCGCGCCTGCGGCATTGTAACGTCGCGCATATACATCAAAATAACTATAGTAATTAGATTCATCATAACTCATCCAGGTTATTATAAAATCACCTTTTCCGTCTACAGCTACAGAAGGTAATACCTGGTTATACGTGGTAAAGGTGTTGACCTGAAATTCTGAACCCACGGGTTGCCCATCGGCATTGAAGCGTTGGGCATAGATATCATAATAACTATCGTAACTGTATTCATTATAACTCATCCACGTTACAACAAACTCTCCTTTGCTGTCCATGGCTATAGAAGGGTTCTTCTGATTGCCTGTAGTATAAGTATTCACCAGGAATTGAGAACCCTGCGCCAAACCTGCGGCATTATAGCGTTGGGCATAAATATCGTATTTGGCGCTGGTGTCCCCAGCTCCGCCGGCCTGGTCTAAACTGGCCCAAATTACCACAAAATCACCTGCGCTGTCTGAAGCAACATCCGTGAACTGCTGGTTATTTGTAGTATAGGTGTTCACCAGAAATTGCGGGCCTACAGGCCCAAACTGGGCAGATGCTTCATTGGTAGTAAGCATAGCGCCCGCCAGCAAAGCGGCCCCTGCCAGTTTAACGCGGTTTTCTAAAAGGCTTAGTTGCGCTTTTAGTTTCTCTATGCGGGTTAATAGCCGCTGTTGTTGCTCTTTGGTAAATTTATGAAAACGCCCTGCCGCAAAGTGGTTTTGAAGCCGTTTGTTTAACTTTATATACAAAGCCAGTAAGCGGTTGTATTGTATTTGTGGTACTGTTTTTTTCATAGCGGGTTTTAGTTTTACATAAGGCCAATTAAGCCTCAACATAAATCATTGCAAAAAACAATTGGTTATAAGTGTTACTTAAATTTACAACTAAATAAATAAAAACTCATAAATTTTTATATCGGATTCTGTTTTTTTGTTGAGCTTAAGGATTGTATTTACTGTATCCAGTGATGATTAATAAGTTAAGAACAAAAAAAGCCGTTGTGATCATTTAAAAAAATTGTTCTTTTTCTTTTTTTTCAGCATTTTCCATTCAATAAACTTTACTAGTTTTGCTTTTTAACATTACCTTAACTTTTTTATTTCTTACTTGTACCACCAATTTTTTAGTTATGAGAACTGAATCTAAAACCGATGTAGTTATTATAGGAGCAGGCATTATGAGCGCTACCATAGCCATGCTGCTTAAAGAGTTAATGCCCAACGTTACTATTGATATTTACGAGCGGCTGGACAGCGTGGCCGCCGAAAGCTCTGATGCCTGGAACAATGCTGGTACGGGGCACTCCGCCTTTTGCGAATTGAACTATACACCCCAGAAACCAGACGGCAGCGTAGACATAAGCAAGGCGCTTAAGATTGCCGCCGCCTTCGAGCTGTCCAGACAGTTTTGGTCGTACCTGGCAAATAAAAAATATATAGCCGACCCACATTCGTTCATCAACAAAAACCCACACATGAGTTTTGTATGGGGACGCGATAACGTAGACTACCTTAAAAAAAGATACGAAGCTTTGGCGCCGCACCCTTTGTTCGAGGGGATGAAATTCTCTGAAAACACCGCTGAGTTAATGGAATGGATACCACTGGTAATGCAGGGCAGAGACACTTCTCAGCCTGTGGCTGCAACACGCATGGAACGCGGAACCGACATCGATTTTGGAGCCCTTACGAGAGCCTTGATAGAGCACCTTAAACAAACCGAAGGAATAAACCTATACCTGCAGCACGAGGTGAAAGACATAGACCCCGATAGCAGGGACGAGGACGACTATACCTGGGAAGTATTTGTAAAAGACACTATACACAATAAAAAGAAAAAGATAAACGCCAACTATGTATTTATATGCGCAGGCGGCGGCAGTCTGCACCTACTGGATAAATCGGGTATACACGAGGGAGAAGGCTATGGCGGCTTCCCGGTAAGCGGGCAATGGCTGCGGTGCACCAACAGGGAAGTGATAGAAAAGCATGCCGCCAAAGTATACGGCAAGCCTGCGCTGGGCGCGCCGCCCATGTCGGTGCCACACCTGGATACCCGCATAATAAACGGCAAAAAGGAATTACTATTTGGCCCTTATGCGGGCTTCTCTGGCAAGTTCCTAAAAAGCGGTTCCATATTGGATTTGCCTCGCTCTATTGAGTTTAGCAACCTGTGGCCGGTTATAGCGGTAGGCATTCATAACTACAGCCTAACCAAATACCTTATTATGCAGGCCACACAATCGCAGGAGCATAGGATTGAGGCCTTGAGAGAATACTTCCCCGAGGTAAAAGGCGAGGACTGGGAACTAATAGTAGCCGGGCAACGGGTGCAGATAATAAAAAAAGACGATGAGGAAGGCGGCGTGCTGGAGTTCGGCACCGAGATAGTATCTTCGGCGGACGGTTCCCTTTCGGCCCTGCTGGGCGCATCGCCTGGGGCTTCCACCTCTGTGGCAGTAATGCTGGATATGGTAAAGAAAGCTTTCCCCAAACAATTTGAGTCCGAAGCCTGGCAGCAGAAGCTGAAAGAAATGATACCCGCTTTTGGCAAATCGCTGGACGAAGACCACGACCTTTGCGTACATATAAGAGACTATGTAGAGAAAAGCCTGGGTTTGTTGTAGAGTAGTAATAATAAAAAAATAATAGCAAGTAATACTGGCTTGCGATAATGTGAACAAGCGTTTTTTTCTGCTTTTCCAGGATATTCCACAGAGGGCTCCGATATTCATATTTAATTAGTTTATAGCTTCTTACATACGACTCTGTCGGTATTAGAAGCGGTTGGTTAGCGTAGGTAGACAATAATTGCATACTCTAAATATACCTATTGCAGGGGAAGGGCGGGTTAGTTTGTGCTACCTATTATTAGTACTATTTACTACTAAATCTTACATAGTAAAAATTTACTCTCTGTTATTTGCCTGTAAATTTTCCTGTAATTCTCTGTTAATTTCTCTGTTTTTGTGTACGGGCATGTATGGTTTTACCCGTTTTTCAACTTGTGCCAATTGGCACGGGGGCTGACTCTTGGATTAGGGGGGTTATTAGTAACTGAACAAAAAAATTGTTGTTTTGGTTTGAACTATTTTAAAAAAAAATTGTAACATAAAAGTTTAAAGATTAGCGTTAAAAGTTTACAGTAAATTAATGGCGGCTTAAAGGGATAGGTAGTTTTATTTACTATTATATATTATTAGGAGGCACAAGGGACGCTCAGCAGGACATAAAAAGTGGAGTACCCTTTTGGGGGTACTCCGCTATTACTACAAAAACTGCTTTGCTCTGAAAGATCTATTTTATTATTAAAAGTTTTTCTGTAGAAATTACTGTATTTGTTGTTGCATCTGTTATGCTAACTTCGTAGAAACCTGCTACGGCATTTACCAGTTCTATATTTTGCACAACTGCGCCACTGCACGATGATTTAGAAAACACCTTTTCTCCCAAGGAATTATATATTTGAACGCTGTAATTTGTAGTAGCGCCGCCAGCTTTAATTGAAAAATTTCCTGTAGAAGGGTTAGGGTATATAGTAAAATTACTAGCCGGGGTTGATTTAATAATACTAGTTATGGCAGGCGCCCCTGTAAATTCATAAAATTCATTAGAACCATAAGAACCTGTTCCGCAATATCCAACGTTTCCAATCACAAACCAGGCGGGCTGAAATTGGGTGTTTGGATAACTTGCAACTGGGGACCATGTATTAGAATCGGGGTTAAATTCGTAAAAATCCTGCGTGGGGCTATTGCTATCATCCAACCCCATGCCAAAATACCCTTTACCACCAATTGCAAATCCGGCTGCCTGGTACCTGCCTCCGGCCGGAAAGTCTGCCACCTGTGTCCATTTATTAGTTGTGGTATCGTATTGCCAAAAATCGGACAACTGGCCCCAGCCTGTTGTACCCGAACCAATATAGCCTTTTCCATTAATAGCAAATCCTACCGCGGCGTATCGACCTATCCCTCCAAAATCGGCAAGCTGCGCCCACTTATCGGCAACGGCATCGTAACTCCAAAAAGTTCTGCATGAGTCGGAGTAACTATTAAGGTCCATGCCTGTGCCTATATATATTTTATTGCCTATTACAAAACCTGATACAGACCCCGGATAGTAAGAAGCAGCAGGAAAGCTTGCCTTTTTTATCCATTCATTAATAGTAGGATCGTAAGCGTACCAGGTAGTATCGCCCCCAAAACCTGTGTAACCTTTACCATTTGCAGCAGCTGCAAAACCATTTACGTTGTGAGTCGCCGGATAACTTGCCACCTGTTTCCAGGAGTTACTATCCGGGTTGTAGGCCCACCAGTCATTTACAGGGTTGGTAGAGTTTACCCCGGAACCAATATACCCAATACCATTTATGGAAAAGCCGGCAGCCCCCCATTTAGGATTTCCCAGGTAGTTTTCTTCCTGTGTCCAGGCATATTGGCTAAATGTTTTTGTTGCAATTAATAATAAGATAGCGAGTAGTAGTTGTTTCATACAGTAATTATTTAATGGAATTAATTGAAAAATATAATTTTATAATTATAATTTAAATTTATAAAATCTCCAAAAACTCACTAAAAAATTTCAATTAATCACAAAAAAAAATACTTTATAAAGGATTTAATAAGGGTAAATACAGGGCGACTTTGGGGAGATTCTATGAGGAATAAAGATTACTCGCGAATGACTGTGTTTTCAAAATGATTATGGCCCAAGTTACACGATGTTAAACTTGAGCCAGTGGGGGACAAAAACTAAAATATACAATTCTTTAAATCACTTGTAAATGTTGGTTTTTTATTTTTTAAATCAACAAAAACTGAATAAGCATCTTTTGCACGATAACCCTTGAGACCCTTTTTTTTATAAATTTCAGTTATAACTATTGTTGAGGGAATAGTAATAGCTGGCAAAATTATTTTTGTGGGATCTATAATAGCCGCAATTGTTGAGCCAGCAATTGCAGTCGCATTAACTTTTTGAGCATCATCTAAAATTTTCATCCATTCAACTTCTGACTTCTTTACCTCATGATTAAATTTTTCATTAAATGATAATATGTTATCATCAGATATTTTGTCTAGCTCAGTTTTTTCTAAGAATGAGCTTAACTCTCTAAGAACTTTTCTTAGCCCTCCAATTCTTTCTTCTTCCCGTATTTTTAGTGCAAAATTAGTATCAGCATTATCCAAATAAGTTAGATTAAGTCCTGAGTATAAAGCACCAAATTTAGTCCAAAAAGGATTTACTCCTCTTACTTCTAATTGCTTTAGAATAATTTTTTGTGAAGAGTATGAGTGAGCACCTGTAAGTCTACATAGAGCTTCTACCATCTCAAGATTACCCCCTGAACCTCTAACTATTATATCATCCGTATTTGCATCTCCAAAATCCACATATAATGGTAAAGTTTTTTCATATTGTTTTAGTTCTTTTGCTAATTCTTTTATTTGGGATATGGTATATGTTGGATGCGTTTCTTTTAATGTATTTTCGATAATTTCAATGTTTTTCCCAAGGAAAGATTTTTTTAAATGTTCTAACATTGGCTCATCTAATTCTTTAGTTGATTCAATATCCTCAAATATTTCAGGATTTCTTTTTAGTCTTTTTTCTGCTTCATCACATAGTATTTTGCGAGTTTCAAAATCAAAAGAAAAAGGATTTTCTATTAAATGAACTAGTTCCGCTTTTACCCATTTTTGAATAACTATATAAAAATATAAATTATTAATAAACGTTCTCTTCCATAAGCTTGCATTTACAATTGGGTTATATTTAGACTGAGTAATATGTGGGTTCTGAAGCGGATGAAATACAATTATTTCATCACAGTACAATGAATATCTAGCTATATTTCCAATTATTGTTTCTCCATCTAATATGCCATGAAAAATAGAGGTTAATTTTTCAGTAGGATCATTTTGGGGCAACATGTTATATCTATCAAGGCTAACCGGAAAGATTTCACCGAAAATTTTATATGTTTCAGAAATTTTTTCTATTGTAATTTCTTTAGCTAGATCGGCCCAAGTTTTATGTTTATTAATTTGGAAAATCTGATTTAAAGCATCATAAAATTTCAAATTTAATTCTCTGTATGTAATTGTTGACATATTCACCCCTACCTCCCCGTACTAATAAATACCGCACCGTAGTTGGAGTTTACTGTTACTTCATGTACTTCGCCGTCGGCGCTTACTACTAGTTGTTCCTGTTCGTCTAGTAATTCTTTGTAGGTTCCGGCTTTAGGGAAGGGCAGGGAAACGGTTTGTTTGCCGTCGCTAAAGTTAAGTACTATCATGGCCACGTCGCTAGTGTCTGCCGACTGCCTGCTGTAGGCTATTACGCCAGTTGTTTGCGGGTTAGACTGTACGTTGTAGTAGTAGGATATGCGACTCCTAAGGCATTTGTAAGTAGTCCTCAGGTTTGCCATTATGCGATACACGCGTATAAGGCTCTGTCCGTTGCTGTCGTAAAAATATTCCCAGTGCATTTCACGCGGAAAAGAGATGCGCAAACTGCCTCCGTCGGGCAGCGTATAGTTCTCTGCAAACTCCTGCCCCTGCCACAGCATAGGTATGCCCATGCAGGTATACAGCGCTATTACGTAGGGTTGCAGTTTGTAAAACTTATCGCGATTGCCGTACTGCACGTCCCCGGGGCCGCCCAGCGGGGGCAGCAGTTCTATGGAAGCTATCAAATAGCTATGGTCGTGCGAATCCAGGTACTGAAAGGGGGCCACCGGCATGGTTATGCCGTCTACCAGCCTGCTTTGCGGATAACCGTTAAAGCTGGTGTCCAGCAAGTGGGCAAAGCCGTCGTCCACTGTTTGGGAGGACGCCATGTAGCGCACTTTATTCAACAGTTCGTCCTGCCAGGTAGCGTTGGAGTAGGTGTTGGCAAGTATTCCCCTGGGGTCGTCCAAATCTTCTGCACATTGTATTATTCGGCTAAACTTTAGCGGGTCTTTAAAGCGGGGCATTCCTAAAGAATACTGGTAGGTATTGTACGCCAGTTCTGCATAGCCAACTCCTTCCGGGCCATCGTAATAGCCGGGCACGTAGTCGTATCGGAAACCGTCCACATGAAACTCGTCCAGCCAGTATTTATTGACCTGCAAAAAATATTCCTGGCAAAATTGTTGGTTAAAATTAGTCTCCGGGCCATACTGTCCGCCCAGTGCAAAATGGCCTATCATAGGACTGGCCTCGCCGGAGTTGTTGTAAACCTGGTTGTATGCAAAGTCGGGATCCACATGTTCGTAAACAGAGTCCAGTATCACCGCAATGCCATTACTGTGGCAGGCGTTTACCAGCCGCTTAAAGCCCTCTATACCGCCATAAACCTCTTTGGGAGACATAAAGTGAATAGGTCCATAACCCCAGTCGAACTCTTCTTTGGTACTGGTAATGGGCATTAACTCAATCACGTTTACTCCCAGCCCTTTCAGGTATTCCAGCCTGTCTACCACCCCGTCGAAGGTCTCGTTAAACTCGGCCACGTTCAGTTCGTACACCACCATATCGTCTAATGCGGGAACCACAAAGTTTTGGTCTGTCCATGCAAACGCAGATGCGGCAGGCACAGCCACCAGGGCTAACTCCCCTACTCCGGAGGCTCTTGCAAAGGGGTCGGTAAACCAAAGGGTGTTTATAACATTATTTTTAAGAACCTGGTAACGGTACAGGTAATTTCCGGTTTTGCCAAAGCTGGAATCGGTATCCGAAACAGAGTAAGAAGACAGATCTATGGTTACGCTCCAAAGGGTATATTCGTTGCTGGTATCGCAACTGAGTTCAAATTGCTGGGGGGGAATATCGGGGGTAAACTGGTCGTTCTGATGGATGATGAGAACTACTACGCTGTACCCTTTTTGGGGGGTAATGTTTGGCAAATATACCCCCAAATTGATTTTAAGGGCATCTACAGAAGCTCCTACTTCGGATAAATCGATCATAACTCTAAAAAATTGGTTTTAAGCTTTAATATAGGAATAAGTAATTTATAAGCGATACCCCTGTTAAAAGTTTA
>Ga0302315_10002254_pt1 | contig 18420 bp, 17 predicted proteins | sample III_Palsa_N3_1_FD_200532 | JGI IMG/M metagenome (GOLD analysis project Ga0302315, IMG submission 200532) | Peat permafrost microbial communities from Stordalen Mire near Abisko, Sweden - III_Palsa_N3_1 | ecosystem: Environmental > Terrestrial > Soil > Palsa > Peat permafrost | place: Sweden...
CCCGACGGACCAAGAAGTAGCCCAATATAACCAGGCCAAGCCTTATGTGGACGGCGACCTGGGCATAGCCTATACGAGTGATAATTTATCCATAGGTGGTACGCTGCCCAACCTGCGCGAAACTTTTTTCAAAACATCCGATCAGCGTTTTGACTCGGACCAGTTGCTGTTCATCGCGTTAGCAACCTATAAAATACCCTTTACCGGCAGCGACCGCGATTTTGTGGTAGAACCCTTAGCCGCATACCGTGTAGTGCGTGGTTATACCGATATTTTTGACGTAGGCGTTAATTTAGACATTAAGAGCACCGGCGTTTACCTGCAAGGCGTTTACCAGACCAGCCACAGTATGAACGTAGGCTTCGGGTATGATGCAGGCACTTACGCACTTACTTTTGCTTATAATTACGAAACAGGGGAGATTGCTACCTATACCAACGGCGCTTTTGAAGTGGGGTTGAAGCTGCGCTTGTAATTATTTGTCCCGGAAGAACTGCTCAAAAACTATTTTCCCATCAACAACCTGGTAAATGCAGAGCTCTTCGAGCCGTTTGCGGCCGATATTTTTAAGCTTAATGTCCATAATCAGCTTTACGGTAAAATAGCCCCCGGCAATTAGCGGCTCTGAAAATTCAACCTGGTTGATTTTTTCAATATTATCCAAAAATTGTTGCTCTTTCTCCAGCATTACGGGCAGGGTTTCAAACCGGGTGCCGTCTGTTTCAATGTGAACGATATCGAAGTCATATAATTCTTCCTGTGCCTGTATAAATTTACCTTCGGTACAAAGTGCTGTTAAACGCGCGGCTATTGTGGCTGTGGTTGTCATAGGATAGCTTAATTATTTCGACAAATTAAGGCTGATAATTTGTAACTTCGATCAGGTCAAAGTCAAATAACTATGGCAAAATTCTTCGATACCATCCTCGATACGCATAAGGCGTTTATTGAAAAGCAAAAGATATTCTTTACGGCGAGTGCGCCACTGAGCGCCGAAGGGCATGTTAACCTTTCACCAAAAGGGATGGATAGCTTCCGTGTACTGTCGCCCAACCGTATAGCTTATATGGATATTGTAGGCAGCGGCAACGAGACTTCGGCGCATATACTGGAGAATGGCCGCATAACCATCATGTTCTGCGCGTTTGACGGGCCGCCAAATATTATGCGCCTGTTCGGTAAAGGCTATACTGTGTTACCCCAAGATGAAGAATGGCCGCTGCTTGCCCCGCTTTTTGAATTACAGCTGGCAACCCGGCAAATAATTGTTGCCGATATTCATAAAGTGCAAACCTCCTGCGGCTTCAGCGTACCCTATTATGAATATTTGGGTGAGCGCGACCACGCACAGAAATGGGCAGAGCACAAAGGCGCCGACGGCCTCGAACTCTACAAGCAGGAAAAGAACAGGGTAAGTATGGATGGCTTGCCCACGGCGATGTATTAATTTCTGATGATATCCGTATCCGGCGGCGTGTGGCCGAGTAAACGGCACATGGTCATGATCTGCCCTTTATGATGAAACTCATGCGTTAGCACATGGGTAAATAATTGCAGCGGTGTTAATGCCAATTCCTGCCCGCGCAAGTGATTGATGACCGGCTGATCCAGTACATCACCAAACTTATCCAGGAAATCATAAACAAGCCTGTCGACTTTAACATAAACCTTTCTTAAAGCAGTTATATCATTTATAGCGCTTTCATCAGCAAATTCCAAGCCTGCATTCATACCGAAGTTGCCCAGCCAGTGTTTGTAGGTATTGGCAATATGCACCAGCAGGTAACGTACATTACTATCATTAAACGCAGCCACTGGTTCGGTTATTTGACCTGGTAACTCCCCTTCAATAAAATCAAACATCACCATTCTCGAGCCTAACAGCAACCCATATTGTTTTCTCAGCAAACTCATTCGGCTAAGTTATTTATTCTATTGTTTTTTCTGCGGATTGGAGGAAAGTAAAAATAAATAGTACTATGTATTGCAAAATACCTTGTTATGTGTTAAGTTTGTAATCATAAACTAAAAACGATGATGAAAACAAAACTTTTACTAACGCTCGGTACTGCTTCGGCGCTCATTTTTTGGGTGGGTGGTACCATTGCCGGCTTTATCCACGGCAGCTATAACCCATTTAATGATACCGTAAGCGAGCTGGGCGCATTATGGGCGAAATCGCACGTATTTATGACGGTGGTGATGTACCTGAGCGGTATTTGCGGTGTATTATTTTGCATTGGCCTGGCTATGGCCTGCCGGCAGCTGGGTTTGAATATTATACCGCCAATTTTGGCTGTAAGCGTACCGTTTACAACTTTGTGGGCCGCTTATTTCCCGATGGGCACCGAAATGCATGCCGCAACCGGGCCGGTGTTATTCCTGATTTATATAGGCATTATCCTGTCGCTTATCTTGTGGCGGGGAGAAAGGCTGCGGACAGTGCGGATATGGTCTGCCATCAGCTTAATACTGCTGCTTTGCATCTTTTTACGCTTTACGCCTTTCATTGCCGGGCACGAGGGAATGATACAGCGCTTCGCGCACCTGGGCTGGTCGGTGTGGTTCGTATCGCTTAATATCCTGTTTGTAAAACTGCTGAATGAAAAATATCCTGTTAAAACTGTATAATTAATATCACCATGAAAAATTTAAAATTACTCTTTGCCATACTGTTTACACTATGCGTTATAGCTTGTCATCGGGGCAGGCATGTTATCATTGCCACGCAAAGCGGAAATTATAGTGTGAAGTTGGAATATGAAGGGACTATTGCTTTTAATGAAGAACAAACACAAATTGAAGGCATATCGCGCGACGGGTATCTCAGTTTTAAACGCAACAACGATGAACTTTATGCTGCAAGTGACGGCAGCGGCAAAATCACTTATGAACTGAACGGCGAAAAAATAAACAAGCTGGACGATATGGGGCAGGGCATGCTGGCCGAAGCGATAAGGATGGTTGTAAAAAGCAGCCGTAGCAAGTAAACAAATTCATGGGCTGATTGTCGTTATCAAAACATCTAGGGAAATCGCTTTTAAAAATTTGCTTTAACTGTAGTTGGCTTTAGTTCCCCTCTGCGCCACCGCTAAAGCTACGGCGGCACGCGGTCGAGAGGGGGCGCGTTGTGAAATGTGCGGCTGCAGGGGTGTGTTATAACTAAGCGATAGGGTTGCATGGTGCCTAAACACACCCCTGCCATCGCTCAAGGCTTACACACCCCCTCTCGAGAGGGGAATTTTAAAACAACTTTTTTTAAAAGCGATTTCCCTGTCAAAACATCAGCCCATGAAAAAGATATTATTCCTTTTGCTTGTTAGCAGTACGTTGTGTTTCCACGCATCGGCCCAGGAAAAATTTAACCTTAACCAGTTTATTAAATATGTGGGTAAAAAGGTAACGCTGTGCGATACGGTTTATTCTTTCAAAATTTTGAGCGATACAGTCACTATGCTCAACATGGGCGCTAAATATCCTAACCAAACCTTTACGGTAGTAGTTACCGGCAAAGAGATACAGCTGAACTACGATGGCATAGTGGGCAAACACATCTGCGTTACCGGCGATGCCTCGCTATACAAAGGCAAGCCCGAAGTAATGATCTATCATCCGGACCAGATCGTATTTAAATAGCTTTGGCGGATATCCCCAGGATAGCTTTTGAAATTATTGCGGGCGAAAATTGAGGCTAAAGCCAATTCGTTCATTTTAAAGTTAACCGTTGGCTAAAGCCGAACGGCAAAATGAAAAAAAATACACATAAATTCATTGCCGTTTGGCTTTAGCCAACGGTTTGGTTTACCGGTCAATATAGGCTTTAGCCTAAATATTGGACATTAGGCCCTTTTAAATCTTAAAAGTGATTTCCCTGCAACGTATAGATAGCATTTTGCAATAAATGCCTATTTTAGGGGCGAATTACCTGCGCCTTTATGCAATTTAAACATATTATCAGCCTTCTTGTAATAGTCTTAGTTTTACAGGGATGTTTCTGGAAAGAAGCCGGTTCATGGAAAAACGGGCGGATCAATTCATCGCAAAGGTCGGAATTTCATGACCTTGACGACAAACTGCTTAAAGGCCTTAAAAACGACGACAACGACCAACTGGGCTTTATCGAATCAAAGGCTTTGATACAGAATCCTTCGGTTATCAGGGAAGTTGACCTGGTAAGTGAAGAGTTTAAGAAGTCGGATTATAAGCTGCTGGATGAGTATTATGTTGTAAATAAGTATAAAGATACCGATACCGTTAAAACCAATACAATCGGCTCGAACCGTTATAGCGTAATTTACAATGGCACGACCCATGAAATGTACATTGCTTTTTTTGTGCAGAAAACCGGGCGCCTAAAGTATATGATAACCGCTGTTTTTTGCAAATTCAATTATGGCTGGAAGCTGGATATGCTCGATTGCGGCGTTTATACTATTAATGGCAAAACCGCCCCGCAATTATACCAGGCGGCGCAATCGGAATACGATAAGCAATACTTTGTTAATGCATTAAACCTCAGCCAGCTGGCGCATTCGTGTGTACGGCCCGGCGCTATATGGGCATATGCAGCAGAGGATAGTATAAACGCGTATTATTATCGTTTAGAAGACGAATCGGTAAACAAATTGAAATACCCGATAGTGCTTAATACTATATCGACTCATCCACACATATTTAAGGTATTCCCCGGGAATTTTAACGACGGTTATTATCCCATGGTCTATTATCAGTCAAGCATAAATGTTAACGACACAGCTGCTATCAGGAAAGAAAACAATGCTATGATGAAAGTATTGCCGTCAGTTATACCCGGCATTGATAAAGATACTAAATGGCTATTGTTCACTGCATTTAATAAGCTGCCAAACGTGAAAGAAAATGTCGATCGTTATGAGATGGATAACAAGCTAAAATAAGAAGCTATTTTTTATAATGTTCCATCAGTTCTACCAGGCTTATCACTACACCGTCGAGCTCATTTATGCATAAAATTATATCATTTATGCCTTTTTCTTTTTCGTCGTCGTCAAGGTATTTGTTGCGTATCAACCCGGCAATTCCCATAATATTGGCAACAGGGCGCCGCAGATCGTGCGAGGTTTTAAAAGCAAATTCTTCCAGTTTGGCGGCATAGCCTGCGGCAGCAAGCTGGGCGTTTTTGCGCTCGGTAATATCGCGGGTTATACCCAGGCAGCCTATCACCACGTTTTGCGCATCGTACACGGGCGAGAGGTATATCTCTACATAATATTCGCGGCCTAAATTGTTCCTTTTTTCTTCAAAAAAAATGGTCTCGCCTTTTAATGCGCGTTCGTATACGGGCATCCATTTTTTATAACCGGAGTCGTCGACCCCGGTGAAAATACTATCCCCAAGGGCCAGGCTTTTGCTGTTTATGCGGTGCCTCGCATCTAAAAAGGCCTTGTTGGCGGTTACCAAAGTAAAATTAGTATCGAACGACCAAACCCAATCCACGTAATTATCTGCCAGGGTTTGCATATTGTGCTCTTCCAGTTCGAGCAGCACTTTGCGGTGACGGGTATTATTGGTAATAATACATATGGCCTGCTGGGGGTTGAAGAGTACGCATTTTAGTTGGTAAAGGCTTTTGCCATGAAAAAATTCCGCACATTGCAGTTTGCCACTGGTAAAAGCTTTGTCGAGCAATTTGCGGAGCAGGTCTGAATGTGCAGTGGTGAACAGTTCGGTAATATTTTTGTGTAGATAATCAGCCCCCGATGTAAAAAGCGGGTCGTTCATATCCGCATCGATCTTTAAAATGATCCCGATACGGGATAACGTAAGGGTTGAATCGTACATGTGGCTGCAACTGGCTGTGTAATGTACGAATATAAATTATGATGCGCGTATTTTGTTGTAAATGAAAACGATACGTACGCGTTTGAAGAATATGGATTTAATATCAGGATATAAAAGCAGGGAAGTAATTATGTGTGAGTTGTTTTAATTCCCCTCTGAGTTTAAGTTAACCCATAAAATCTAAGCGCCTCAAATTGTTCCTTAATTGCATATTTGATAGCACCAAACGTTCCTATGGAACGTAATGTATAATTGATGTTGATTTCTACCCACCAGACGTCCCTACGGGACGAAAACTTTTTATATTCTTCGCCCCATCGGGGCGACTGGTGGGTAGAAAAAATTAAATATGCACCCGCGTTCCGTAGGAACGCATGGTGATACACCAATTTTATTCGTTATTCAATTTTATGGGTTAACTTAAACTCGATAGAGGGTGTGTAAGCCTTGCGCAATGGCAGGGGTGTGTTTATGCACTATGCAATCCTACGGCTTTGCTATAACACACCCCTGCAGCCGTACATTTTCCAACGCGCCCCCTCTGCGCCACCACTAAAGCTAAGGCGGTACGCTGTCGAGAGGGGAACTAAAACCAGCTACAGCAAATTTTTAAAAGCGATTGGATATAAAAGAGCTTTATAATACAAACCCCAATTATTCGTTAAATTTGACCATGAAGCAGGAAAAACATCTTTCGCACACCTTTCGCCTTTTACCCTTTACCTTTCTGCTTTTAGCTTTCTGCCTTTTGCCCATACTAACCAGGGCTGCTTCCATCCTCATACCGATGGATGATGAGCAAAAGGATCATTTAAAATCATATGGCATTGCATTCTGGGTGTTGAAGAATGGGGAAGAAGTTGATTGGCTGCTGAACTACCGTGGCGGCAGTTTTATGACCAAATATGATAAAAAGATTGAAGACGAGTGTAATATACGCGGGGTGAGTTACGAGGTTTTGGCTGACGCGAAGGTAAACGAGATCATTACCCAGGTTACCGACCCATCGGTGAACATGGATGTGGTAAAGCTGGAAAAAGCGCCCAAAATTGCCGTCTATACCCCAAAAGATAAACTGCCCTGGGACGATGCGGTAACCCTTGTGTTGAAATACGCAGAAATACCCTATGATGTGGTATACGACGAGGAAGTGATACGCGGCGACCTGCCAAAATACGACTGGCTGCACCTGCACCACGAGGATTTTACAGGCCAGTACAGCAAATTCTATGGTAGTTTCCGCTATGCGCAATGGTATAACGACGATGTGCGCGTACAGGAAGCTATGGCGCATAAACTGGGCTTTAACAAAGTATCGCAAATGAAGCTGGCTGTGGCCGAAAAGATACGCGATTTTTGTGCCGGCGGTGGTTTTTTGTTCGCCATGTGTTCCGGTACCGATACGTTTGATATAGCGCTGGCCGCGCATAATACAGATATTTGCGAAAGCATGTTCGACGGCGACGCGGCTGACCCCGATGCGCAATCCAAGCTCGATTTCAGCCAGACTTTCGCCTTCCAAAACTTTACCCTGGATATGAACCCGTTATCGCACACGTTCAGCAATATTGATGTAACGCCCGGTCGTAATATCGACCAGGCGCATGATTTTTTCACGCTATTTGATTTTTCGGCAAAGTGGGATGTGGTGCCCAGCATGCTTACGCAGGACCATGAAAAGGTCATTAAAGGTTTTATGGGTCTCACTACCGCTTTTGACGAGGGCAAGCTAAAACCCGGTGTAATTATTATGGGCGAAATGAAAACCCAGAACGAGGCCCGTTACATTCACGGTGAATACGGCAAAGGCCAATGGACATTTTACGGTGGCCACGACCCCGAAGACTACCAGCACATAGTAGGCGACCCACCAACCGACCTTAGCTTACACCCCAATTCGCCCGGCTACAGGCTGATACTGAATAACGTATTGTTCCCTGCGGCGAGGAAGAAGAAGCAGAAGACGTAGGCAGCGGCCAGCCCCACCCAAACCTTCCCCGGTAGGGAGGGCTTAAAAATGTTTCATATTAAAAAGTCTCCCCTACCGGGGGAGATTTAGAGGGGGCTGGGGGCTTGCAACTCAATTAAAGAATCCCCATGTAACGCCAAACTTCAGCAGCCTGTCCTGCATCGGGTACCGGTTAACTGTATAATATCCCTGGCTTTGCAAGTCCTGGTTGGCGTAATCATACATAATGAAGAAATTTGTACGGTATAACGTTGCCTTTATAAATACGGTTGCAACCGGGTAGGTTGGGAAAGTAACGTTTGGGCCGTTATAAAATTCATCAAGCCCTACGGCGTATGATGGCGCTTCGTATGGCGTATTGTAACGCACATCAATACCAATATCGGCATTCAGCACATTAAATAGCAGCTTGCCATAATACAAACTGCTAAAACTGTAGGCTTGCGGTGTGCGCAGGGTATTTTGATAGTCGGATTTTTGATAGACGATGCTGTTATCAAAATGCCAGTGATGCCAGGTAAGTTTCTTGCTTAGCGTAACTTTCAACAGGTTTATCGGGTCTGATAGCTGTGTTGGTTCGGCATCATTACCGCCATCGGCAGCATTAAAATACAGGTAATCCGATATTAAAAAATATTCCGCTTTTAACTCCACCTGTAGCGGGTCATTTATATAATCAAACGATGCGGAGTTGATCTTCTGGTTGCTGAAGTTATTATGAAAAATATAATGGTTGGTATTCCAGTCGGTATAAATCAGTCCCGGCGAACTGTTTTGCGAATAGGCATCCAGTATTATTTTTCCTGCTTTATCACCGGCTGCAAGCATCAGTTTGCCCTCGTATAAAAAGTTGCCAAAATCGTGCCCCTGCACTATTTGATTAACATTAGCTTCCAGCGTGGCTTTATCGCTGAAACGATAACTCAGCCTGCCTTTAACGGTAATGTCATCAATAGTTTGCGGGTTCATTTTAATAGCGTACTGCGTTACCTTTTGCCCTGTTGTATTACTAATTACCGAGTCGCTCACAAAGCCCGTATAATGGTAAAGGTCCTGTGAAAGGCCAAGGTCGAGCTTTATCTCATTCTTTACACTTTTTGCTGATTTGGTACGGAGATAAAAACTGTACGCAAACTCATTGCTAATATGTGTTATCGACAATGAATCCCTTGAATGATCGGCACTGTAATAATAATTGGGAAAAATGTGGGCGGTATCGTAACCATCCTCCAGGTACTCGTACTTACGCACATTATAATGGAAAGTATAAGCAACCTGCTCAGTAGGCAATATTTTTGATAAAACACGCCCTTTACCCACCGTATCGATATGGCCGATAAAGTAAGTTTGTTTAATGTAAATGCCATTGTCTTTCCAGTTCTCGTACGAGTTGGGCAGGTTTACCTCTGCGGTACCTTTATTAAGATAGGCCGGGGGATCGGTGAAAACGTTGTTGTATTGGGAGCTTAACGAACCTGTTTCAGGGGATTTTAAATTGTTGATGATGGCGTTAGCGATAATATTATAGCGTTTATCCTTTGATTGGTACCAGGTGAAAAATGCTGCATTAATATCACTCACATTTTGCCCCAGTATACTTTGATTGGAATAATAGCCCCGCGACCCGATAAAGTTTAAATTAAAGCCGATATTCCAGTTTGGTTTGATGTTTTGGGTATGAACGGCTTTAAATATCTCTTCCTCTGTGCCGCCACCGGTAACTAATGAAAGTACAGTATACGGCACACGGGCGTTGTAATAATTTATATCCTGGGATTGCAGCAAATATGGGTCGAGCGAATGCAGCCCCACATCAAAGCCGATTGTTTTAGCGGGTTCAAATAACAGCGGCCGTGCGGCAACCCCTGTGTAGCCTAAGCCTATGTAGGGGTGCAGCGGCTGGTTTAGCGGGCCGTAATTTTCAAAATTTTCAAGGCCGGTATCAATCGGGAAGGTTTGTGTGCTGTCGCGCAACAGCGCTTCGTTGGTTACGCGTACAAACTTTGCGGTGAATATCACGCTGTCGCGGGCAAGCTCTTCCTTCTTGCGTATGGTATCTATTTCCTGGTCGGTAGTTAAGGTTTGCGTGCTCCTATGGCTTGTATCATTAAAATTTGCAGGCTTTTGGTAGGGGGAGTTACCCTGCTGCGGGTAACCCGATTGCGCAAAAGCTGCCCCGGCTGATAAACAGATCAGGATAATAAAAATATATTTAAACCGTGCAGGCATCAAAGGGTAGCAATCAATTCTTTTAATATCAGGGTTAATTTGGGTTCGGCTTCAGCAGCTATGGCCAGTATGGTTTCTATCGAAACCGGCTCGAGCTCAGCAGGAAAGCCTTCATCCGTTAAAACCGAAATGGCAAAAACCGGTAACCCCATGTGATTGGCGACAATTACTTCGGGCACAGTGCTCATCCCAACGGCATCACCGCCAATTATGCGTAAATAGTTGTATTCGGCCCTGGTTTCAAGGTTCGGGCCTGTCACAGCAACATAAACTCCCTTGTGGCATATAATATTGTTGGCTTCGGCAATATGCAGTCCTTTTTTTGCCAGGTCGCGGCGATAGGGCTGGCTCATATCCGGGAAACGCGGGCCAAGTTCATCCTCGTTGCGGCCAATAAGCGGGTTTTGCGGCTGTAGGTTAATGTGGTCTTCAATAATCATCAGGTCGCCCTTTTTAAAATCCGGGTTGAGCGAACCGCTGGCGTTTGATACCAGCAGGGTTTTTATACCCAGCATTTTCATCACCCGCACAGGGAAGGTGATCTGCTGCATAGTATAACCCTCGTAATAGTGCAGGCGGCCCTGCATGGCAACTACCTTTTTACCTGCCAGCGTACCGAATATCAGTTTGCCCGAGTGAAATTCAAGCGTTGAGATGGGGAAATCGGGGATGTTGCCATACATCAGTTGTTTTTCAACTTCAATTTCCTTTACCAGGCCGCCCAGGCCGGTACCTAAAATTATACCCACCTCGGGTTCAAAGTCGTTGGTACGGCTTTTAATGTACCGGGCGGTGTTCTGTATGTTCTCTAACATAGTTTATGAGCAAATTATTAAACTGCTGCTCTGTATTATTTAAAAAATTTATGCCTATGGGTAACACCAGTACCGGCAGTTGGTTAACGGCCGGCAGCAACTCATGTTCCACTAAACGCTGTGCATCTTTTTCTGTTGTGATGATCAGTTTATTTTTTGAAGAACAACCATTAAATTCAGCGGCAAGTTTAGCGATATTTTTTAAGCTAAAGCGATGATGATCGGGATAATTGTGGTGAATGATATGCTGTGTTGACTTTTTGATATGACTGATGAGCGGCCCGGAATTGGCAATACCCGTAATCAGGAACACAATGGTATCCGGAGAAATAACGGCATCTGAAGGCTTTCCGCCGAGCGTTTTTAACTGCTGGTAAGCGATAGACGTGAAAAATACCTGCCGGTTTGCATAAGGATTCAATCGTTTGGTAATGGCTGACTGCTCATCGGCCGGCAGCGCATCCGGCGATTTGCTTACCACTAAAACATCGGCCCTTTTACGCCCGCTAAATGGCTCGCGCAGGTTACCGGCAGGTAAAAGTAATCGTGGTTCACCGATCTTGTTATAATCGAACAATAAAATGCTGAAACCTGGTCTTACCGCGCGGTGTTGGTAGGCATCGTCTAATATAATTAACTCGTGGTCAGTTTGGAGGTTCTTTATGCCGGTTGCCCTGTCCTCGCAAACTGCTATCGTAACATCAGGAAATTTATGCGCAAATTGGGAGGGCTCATCGCCGAAAAGAGTGGCGGTAGCGGCCCCTTCTAAATCTCCTCCGCCAGTTGGCGGAGAGACTTTAAAATTTTCAACTTTTAAGTACCCCTTTGTCCTTCGACCATAGCCACGGCTTAGGGTAGCCAGTTTGTACTGATCTTTAAATAGGCGGATGAGGTATTCCGTCATCGGGCTTTTACCAGCGCCGCCAACATCGAGGTTGCCAACGGATATAACAGGGACTTCGGCCTTATAGCTTTTAAATATACCGGCATCATAGCACCAGTTACGGATGATGACAACCAGCCCATAAATAAGCGAGAACGGGAATAAAAGCCAGCGCAGGTATTGCATGGGGTAAAGATAGTAGTTTAGTGATTAGAGACGGGAGGTTGGCGGCCAGGAAAAAGTTTTATGATTAATTTCCGCGACTTCCTGCTGACATAATTTTGTCAGTGTAGTTTTTGTAGCCTGCGTATACTTGTATTCGTAGCTACAATGCTACACTTTGGCCGTGAAAAAGCACATAGAGTGGCGTAAAATCATGTCAATTGTAAAAGCGATTTGTCCGGAAATTTGTTAAAAATCTGTTTATATTGGAAAATATTTATGTTTTTATGAGACTAAAACTAGTAGCCGCGTTGCTTCTTTTCACAACAGTATCCTTCGCCCAAACCGATACAAAACTAACCGCTAAATTAAATGACCTTATAAAAGATTTTCACGGTCAGGTGGGTATTTACGTGCACAACCTAAAAACGGGGCAAACAGTGGAAATTAATGCCGATACGCTGTTCCCAACAGCCAGCATGATAAAAGTGAGCATTATGTGCGGGCTGATGGATAAGATTGATAAAGGCGAATTGAAATATCAGCAAAACCTAATATTCCGTGACTCGCTGCGCTATGATACCGGCGATATTTTAGGCCAGGCGCGTGATAAGGACACCATTGAGCTGAGCAAAGTAGCCATGCTGATGATCACCATGAGCGATAACACTGCCAGCGTTTGGCTGCAAAAACTGGTAACCGGCGAATACATCAATAACTGGCTGCAACAGAATGGGTTTGAATATATGCGCGTAAATTCAAGGGTGAAGGGGCGCGAAAAGATGCGCAGTATTTACGGCTGGGGCGTTACCACACCACGCGAAATGTGCAAACTGTTTACCATGATACGCGAAGGTAAAGCCGTGAGCCCGGCTGCAAGCGAACGCATGTACCGCAACCTGTGCCATATTTACTGGGACGATAACGCGCTGGAATCTATCCCGCCATACATACAGGCAGCCAGCAAGCAGGGTTTTGTGGATGCATCCCGCTCGGAAACCTTAATGGTGAATGCCCCGCATGGCGACTATGTATTCAGCATAATAACCAAAAATAACAAGGACCATAGTTATGCGCATAGTAGCGAGGCTAATACTTTTATCCGCAATGTATCGGCGCTGCTGTGGCATTATTTTGAGCCGGGTGATAAGTGGCAGCAACCGGATAGGTATGATAAGTTTATGAATAAGGATAATGAGTAAATACGGATGCCGGATTTTCGATTTAAGCTAAAATTAAATTGAGCCCTATCCGATAATTCACATTTCCGTCACGCTGTAATATCATTCCTATTTCTCGTAATACGAATCAGCTACATTGCTATAGTTTGGATTATGCGAATAAATGACGGCATGCAGCAATAGGCTATGCGCACCCAATACCTTTACGGTATCTGCTACTACAAACCCGCCAAAATTAACCCATTCGGTTTGCGGATTTAATACATATTTGGAGGCGCCGATGGCGTTGAATTTTAATGTATCCACAAGTGCCGGTATAGGCTGCGGAGTTTTAGGATAGTTTAATATATTAGGATAATAGTAATGATTAATTGATTTTGTACAGATACCATTAGCATTAAATTGAGCATAATCCAATGCTGTAAACGGTTTGGTATAAGTTGTATCATAGGTTATCACACCAAGACTGTCCCCGTATAACCTGAGTTTGGTTTGCTGCCATTTTCCGTCGATCGGATAATTGGGCTCTGATGCATTGCCTTTGTTGCAGGCGGTAAAAGTCAGCGTAATACCGCTGATGAGCAGCAAGAGATAGTTAAATTTCATAGTGTGGAATTTAGTTCTATCAACAATACGAAACTGGTAGACAGAGTGCTACAACAATGATGAATTTATTTAGCCATAATTAAGATTTCTATATAGCGTTATTTTGAGCCACGCGATAAGTGACTGCAACTGGCGGGATTGGAGCAATATCAGGACTAAAATATTTGATCAACAACATCAATTCGTATCTTGCCATTACTAAACTAGCCTATAATAATGCAAAGAAGAATTTTCTTAAAATGGACGTCGCTGCTTGGTGCTGCGGGCCTAATCCCCTTTCATAGCAGCGCTGCAGGAATAGATAAACTTGCTGATCTGAATGACAGGGATTATTGGGTTTGGCTGCTTGAAAAGATTGCTGCGCCGGTTTTAAGTAATATCAGCAAAGGCGAGCTACGAAAAAACATGGAGGCGCAATACAGCCCAACCTGGGGCAACCGGAACACAGAGGTTGTTTATATGGAGGCTTTTGGCCGGCTGATTGCCGGGATGGCCCCCTGGTTTAACCTGCCCGAAGATAATACCACGGAAGGGAAAATCCGCAAGCGCCTGTATGACCAGGCACTGAAAGGCATAGCTAATGGCTTCGATCCGCAAGGCCCGGATTACTTTTACTGGTATGGGCCAGGGGTTTTACAACCATTGGTTGATGCCGCTTTTATAGCGCATGCTTTTGTCCGCGCGCCTAAGGTGTTGTGGGAGCCATTAAGCGAAACCACCAAAAAGCAGGTCATCCATGAGTTTGTTACCATCCGCCGAATTAAAGCCGGTAACAATAACTGGGTACTTTTTGCCGCGATAATTGAAACTTTTTTACTAAGCATAGGTGTTGAAATTGATGCCCCCAGGATTGATAGCGCAATAGATTCAATTAACAGTTGGTATTTAGGCGATGGTTGGTATGGCGACGGCAAGGATTTTCATTTCGACCATTACAATAGTTATGTTATTCAGCCTATGATGCTTGATGTGCTCAGGATAAATGTAGCCAAAGGCCGCCGTCCGCAAACGGAGTATGATATCGCGCTAAAAAGGATGAAACGTTACGCGCAAATCCAGGAGCGGTTTATTTCGCCCGAAGGTACTTTTCCTGTTATCGGCAGGTCGTCTACCTATCGTATTGGCGCATTCCAGGCTTTGGCGCAAATTGCGCTGCAAGATGAATTACCTGCCGAAATTATACCTGCACAGGTTAGGTGCGGCCTTACAGCGATAATGAAGCGTATATTTATTCCATCAACCTTCACAGCCGACGGTTGGCTCACATTAGGTTTTGTTGGAGATAAGCAAACAGGCATTGCTGATCCCTATTCGGATACCGGGAGCATGTATTTAACTTCTCTTACTTTTTTGCCTTTAGGCTTACCGGCTGCGCACGCGTTTTGGTCGGGCCCTTTTACAGATTGGACATCAAGAAAAACATGGAGCGGGCAGCCGTTCAACATAGACCATGCCCTGGAAGGTTAAATAATGCGACATTTTAGGTAATTTTTTGAAATTTTACCACATTTTTAGTTTTTTTTTATTGATTTTGATTAAATATTTATAATCATGCCGCTCAAAAATATCACCTCCAACACCTGGCCCGTACTGGCTTTTGAAGACCTGAAGGATACCCTTGAAACCGTACAACTTTGGGCGCAGATAGTTGGTAAAATAAGGTTGGTGAAAACGCCCTGGATAAACCATAGCTGGCATGTAACATTGTATGTTTCATCGCGCGGGTTAACAACGGGTGCAATTCCTTATGTTGGTGGCAATTTTCAGCTGGATTTTGATTTCATCAGTCATGAACTTATCGCCACTGCCAGTAACGGCGGCCATGAGCATATCAGCCTTTTCGGTTTAAGTGTAGCCGGGTTTTATGCTGAATTATTCGGTAAACTGGATCAAATGGGTATCGAAGCAAAAATTTATGCCAAACCCAACGAGCTTGACCCTGCAATTCCATTTGCGAAGGACGAAACCCACAAAACCTACAATGGCGAACAAATGCACCTTTACTGGCAGGCGTTGGTGAACATCAATTCGGTATTTACCAAATTCAGGGCGGAATTTACCGGCAAATGCAGCCCGGTACACCTGTTTTGGGGCGCGTTCGACCTGGTGGTTACGCGTTTTTCGGGTAGGACAGCCCCACCGCACCAGGGCGGTATGCCAAATATGCCGCTCCGTGTGATGCAGGAGGCATATTCGCATGAGGTGAGCAGCGCCGGTTTCTGGGGCGGCAGTGTACAGTTTCCGCACCCGGCTTTTTATTCGTACTGCTACCCAACGCCTGCCGATTTTGGCTCTCAAACAGTTGAACCGCCCGAGGCATTTTACAGTAATGAAATGGGCGAATATTTCCTGCTATATGAAAACGCGCAGCGTTCGGATAACCCGGAAGAGATGCTGTTGCAGTTCCTGCGTTCGACCTATAATGCAGCTGCCGTAACGGGGCATTGGGATAGTTCGCTGGCCTGCAATTTAACGGGTTTTGAAAAATAACATACACGGCTTATTCATCCCGCCTAATTTTTTCGATTTCATTTCTATTTGATATTCTGAATATTATATTTGCTGGGCCAATTGCTAAATCCTTTTAATTAAACTATGGTTAAACATTTACTGTTATGCTGTGTGATAATATTGTTTGCATTTTTCCGCGTGGAGGGGCAAACGGTTATACACGGCTCGGTAAAGTCATCAAAGGGTATAGCTATACCAGGCGCAACCATACGGATAGTTAACAGTAACTACGGCGCGGCGACCGACAGTGCAGGCAATTTTTTACTGCAAACCAATCTGTCGGGTAAGCATGATATGGTTTTTTCAGCTATTGGCTATCGCGTTGATAGCCTGAGCATCAACATAAAAGGCGACTCAGTGCTGGTTAATGCCAAATTAAAAGATTCATCCCAATCGTTAAATGCGGTGACCATCCACGGCAGGCACCGCCAACCCAGTATCGATGTGAAAAAAGGTATGGAGCTGAATGATTTTGAAGTGGCTACTACCGCAGGCGCTATTGCCGACATCGCTTCGGCCCTGCGCACCTTGCCCGGCGCAGCGCCGCAATCAAACCAAACCGGCTTTTATGTGCGCGGCGGCGATGCGAACGAAACCGCCGCGTATATGGACGGCCTGCTGCTCAAAAACCCCTTCGGCAGTAAGCTGCCCGACATCAGCAACCGCAGCCGCTTTTCGCCGTTCATGTTTAAGGAAACCACATTTTCGGCCGGTGGCTATTCGGCGCAATATGGGCAGGCATTATCGTCGTTACTGTTACTCGATACAAAGGACCTGCCCGATAAAACTTCAAACGAGTTTAACCTGCTTACACTTGGTTTTGGCGCGGCACATACCGAGCGTATGCAAAACAGCTCATACCTGATCGGCGCCAATTATTATAATTTCAACCCCAATGATAACCTCGACCCGCAAAACATCGATTGGGTAAAAAATCCCGAACAGGAGCAGGTGACCTTTGAATACAAATTGAAACCTAACCCTACAGGCATGTTTAAGGTGCTGGCCGATTATAGCAATACCCGGCTTTCGCTGAATGTTTTAAACCCCGACAGCCTGGTAAACGACCTGGTGAAAAACACCAATGAAAATTTGTACGTTAATACCAATTACGACGGCTATCTCTCAGACAAATTACGCGTACAAACCGGTATATCATACAATAAGACCATTGAAACCGGCGACATCAATACCGAACCCTATCATCAGAACGATGATGTAGTACATGCCAGGTTCACCTTAACAAAATATATTTTTAATAAATCGGACATCGTAGTAGGGGCAGACGTGTTCACTAATACCCGTAATGAAGGCTATAGCGACACTGCGCGCCAATACAGCGATGTGCTTACCGCTGCTTATGCCGAAAGTGAACTTTACCTTACCCGAAAACTAATGGTGCGAATAGGCGTGAGGGGTGAATATGATGATTATTTGAACGAATTTACCGCATCGCCACGCTTTACGGCTATTTACAAGTTGAACACTAACAGCCAGTTAACAGGTTCGTACGGTGTATTCTATCAAAAGCCGGATGATAGCTATCTTACACAAACCAAAGACCTGAAAGAGGAAGAAGCGGTACACTATATATTGGGGTACGAGTACAACCAGGATTCGCGCACTTTTCGTGTAGAAGGCTACTACAAGGATTACACCGATTTGACCAAACTCGTGACACCGGTTTTCTCAGGCCTGCGCTCTTACGGCCCGGTGATCATCAATGATTTTTCTTCAGGCGGCAGTGGCTATGCCCAGGGGTTTGAACTTTTCTGGCGGGATAAAACTACATTGCCTTTCGGCGAATATTATATCAGCTATTCCTATACCGACAGCCGCCGGCAATACCTGGATTACCCTGCTTTCGCGCAGCCGCCGTTTGCCCCAAAAAATACGCTGAACGTGGTTTTTCGCAAGTACGTATCATCATTAAAAACACAATTCTCAGGTACTTATACCTTCAGCAGCGGGCGTACTTATTATGCCCCGCTTAACCCGGTATTTATGGGTAACACTACGCAGGTTTATAATAACTTCAGCACAACTATAAGCTATCTGCCTAATTGGTTTAAGCAGTTTACCGTGCTAAATTTTACTGTAGAGAACTTGCCGGGCTTTAACCAGGTGTTCGGCTACCGTTACTCGGAAACCGGCACCAACCGCATACCTATTTTACCTACTGCCCGCCGCGACTTTGTTTTAAGTTTGCTGATGAATATTGGCGATGGCACGTTTAATTATTAA
>Ga0302315_10002255_pt1 | contig 18409 bp, 20 predicted proteins | sample III_Palsa_N3_1_FD_200532 | JGI IMG/M metagenome (GOLD analysis project Ga0302315, IMG submission 200532) | Peat permafrost microbial communities from Stordalen Mire near Abisko, Sweden - III_Palsa_N3_1 | ecosystem: Environmental > Terrestrial > Soil > Palsa > Peat permafrost | place: Sweden...
TATCCTAGCAAGCCGAAATTGTCGTTGAGACGACCAATGGCCTGCCAGAACGGTCCGGTCAGGCTCAACCGGTCGCCCAGCAGTCCAAGCGCCTCGATGCTGCCGATCATCAGCGCAACGACCGTGGAAATCAGTGTAATCGTCAGATTGTAGTAAAGCTTGCGCATGGGCTTGACGAATGCCCAGCCATAGGCGCCCAGCATCAGGATGCCGTCGGTGGTGTCGATGGTTACCATGCCGGCTGCGAACAGACATGGAAACACCAGGATAGTCCAGATCGAGAAGCCGGCCGAAGCCTGTGCGGCCGAAGTGCCGAACAATGCCATTTCGGTGGCCGTTTCGAAGCCGAGCCCGAACAGGATACCCAGCGGCAGCATCAGCCAGCTCGAACCGACAAGACGAAAGAGCGGCTTGAACAGACGCGCCAGCAGATTGCCTTCGAAGTGCGTCATGCGAAGGTCGCCGTCATGACGCTGGCCGCGACGCATGCGTCCGAACGCGCGGAACAGACCTGACAGCAGCACGATATTCATGGCGCCGATCATGATCAGAAAAGCCGCAGATACAACGGTGCCGAGCACCTCACCCGTCTCTTTGAATGAATCAAAATGATGTGCCAGAGCTTTGGTTGTAAACGCAACCGCAACCGCGCCGACTACCACGGTCAGCGAATGGCCAAACGCGAAGAAAAAGCCGACCGTCACGGGGCGTTTTCCGTCGTTCATCAATTTGCGCGTCACGTTGTCGATAGCGGCGATATGGTCTGCGTCCATTGCGTGGCGCAAGCCGAAACTGTAGGCGATAAAGGCGGTACCGATCAGCGACGGTGAAGCCCTCAATACGATCCAAGCCCATGCCCATGCAAGAACGTTGATGAGTGCAAGCGCGACATACATCGCGCCAATCTTCTGACGTGCAGGTGATTTGAAGCACGTCATCACGGCGTTAAGCGTTTCCATGCCCTTCTCCTGGTTTGATCAAGACTCAAGTTCAATGGTTTTTCGAGTGCAGAGGTCTGGCGGCCGTGTGCGTCGCTGTGGCTGGGCGTCTGGCGACCATTACGTGCGCGAGCTCGTCACGCGAAAGGACGCCCCTCGACCCGACCACATCCAGCAGTGCCTCGAGAAAACGCTCGTAGTAATCCCAGCGCGGCTGACCTTCGCACGGCGCGGATTCCCAGCGCGCGATTGCCGTAATCAGGCATTGGCGAAAGTCTTCCCACTCGAAGTAACCTGCTTTTGAAAGCGACAGCGCTAGGCCGAACACATCTCTTTCCCAGCGATTGGAAAAGAACAGCTTGCCGTCCAGCCGGGGCGGAGAATCATCGGCGCCGAGCATCGACGCTGCCGCATATTCTTCGAAGCGCGTAAACATGGTTGACCTTACGCGGCAGCGGGAGACGCGACCAGCGCGACACCCATCATCGACTCAGGCGTCACAAGCGCAGCCAGTTCCTGCTCGCTCAGGCGGTCGGTGTTCGCGGGACGTTCAGGCACAACGAACCAGCGGATCTGCGCACTGCTATCCCACACCTTGACCGCGGTTTCCGCCGGTACCTCGACGCCAAATTCGCGTAGCACCGCTCTCGGCTCGCGCACACCACGTGCTCGAAATACCGGATCCTTGTACCAGTAAGGCGGCAAGCCAAGCACCGGCCACGGATAGCATGAGCACAACGTGCAGATGATCAGGTTGTGTACGCCGTCCCCGTTTGCAACGGCTGCCATATGCTCTCCCTCCGCACCGGCCATGCCGGCTGACAGGTCCAGCTCGGCGATTGCCTTCGGCGTATCCTCAACCAGGCGCTGCTTGAACGCCGGGTCTACCCATGCCCGGGCGACAATCTTTGCGCCGTTGAACGGACCAGCGACGGTTTCGAAATGCTGCAGCACTGCATCGACCGCGTCACTGCCGATCACACCTTTTTCGATCAACAATGCTTCGAGTGCGCGCACTTTAGCCGCGCTCGAAACCTCGCGGTCATCTTCATACTGAAACAGTTGAGTCATGACGATTCCTTCTTGCGCTGGTTAGAGGCTGGCCTGAAGATAGGCTTCGTACAGGTCTGCGTAGATCGTGGTGTGGCGCTCGCTCTTGCCCTCGCCCCAGATGTCGGCGGCGTCGAATGCGACCCGGTACACCACCATCGGCTCACCGATTCCGTCTACACCGGTTGAAACGAAGTACGAGAACGTACCGGGATAGACCTCCACCACCTTGCCGGTCTTGCAGCGCAGATAGCCCGGCAGACGGGTGTGATCGACCGCTTCAGGATCGGCGACCCGTATTGTTTGTCCGTTCGAGAAGCGCGCCTTGGTACGCCGTTCGCGATAACCGGAATCTCCTTTCTCGAGATACGCATCGATCTGCTCCTTGATCGGAGCACTGGGGCTATCGGGCATAGGAGCCTGGGGATCTGCCCGATACAGTGAAGCGCGTTCGGCCAGCTCATCGGCGGTGATGTACCCCTGATCCACGAAGAACTGCGAGATGCCCATCAGCCATTTCTCGTAGTAGCGGTACTTGAAGTACTCGAAGGGCTGCATGTCTTCAGCGCCGGTGCGCAAAGACGCCCATGTCCACGTGCTTTTGAAAGCAGTCGGCAGTTCCTTGATTGGGTAAGCCGGTAATGCATCGCCGAGGTGATTGCTCTCGGCCATCATCGCTGTGTGAATGCCAAAGATACGACGCTCCCACGGCTCCACAAAGACACGCGTTTCGACACTGACGGGGCCCAGATTCTCGACGCCCCCGAGGTGGTGCTGTAGTTTCACGGCTTACTCCAGAAAGTTAGCGATTATTGGAAGCCAGGCGGCGTATGCCTTATCCGAGTTTGTGCTCACGCTTGAATGCAAGCGCGTCGCCCAGCACTTCTGACACGAACCCGAATGCGGCACCCGTCACGAGCGCTGCGGCGGCAACGAGGCCAGGATTGCTCAGCCCCCATGTAGTGATGGGCTTACCTGTCGCCACCGTTGTTCCCACCGTCGAGGCGAAGCCCCAGACGATGGCGGGCAGCACATCCAGCAGCTTGATCTTCGACGCCTGTACCATCGCAGCACTGCCGATACCGACCAGAACCGCAACCGCTAGTGCGCTGCCGCTGGTTGTTGCGATGCCTAGCAGGGTGAGCGAGCTGATCACGGCGCCGGCCAGATTCGACGCCACGCTTTTGACGAAACCGGCGCGCCCCGCGCCTAACACGAAGAACGACGCCCAGGCGATAAACGTGACCCACACGGGCACGGGAAAGACGGTCGCGGTGAGCCATGTATCGACCACTGCGAGCACACCAATGCTGACGGTGTAGGCTTCTGACTTCTTCGTACTCCTGAGGTGGGTAAAAGGGGGGAGAAAGATGGGGCACTCAGGTCATGCAACCGAGCAGGCCCTCGCGCATGGCCGGCATGTCGAGATCGCGCCCAATCATCACGAACTTGCCGTCGCGCGGTTCATCTTGCGCCCACGCTTTTCCGAAGCTCGAGTCGAGCAACATATGAACACTATGGAAATGCAGGCGGCGACGCTCTTCGTGCAGGTTCAGGACGCCCTTCATGCGCAGGAGTTGTTGCCCGTGGGTTTGCACAAGCTGATTGGCCCAGCGATTAAAGCGCATGGCGTCCAATGGCCGCGGAATGATGAACGAATGCGACGCAATGGAGTTGTCGTGTTCATGGTCATGCGCGTCTTCGTCGAGAAGATCGGGCTCGACCGAGAGCAACGTATCCAGCGAGAAGTGCCTGATGCCGAAGACTGCTTTAACGTCAACCGCGCCGTGACGCGCAATGTCGATCGCTGCGGTGGGATTGAGCGTGCGGATACGTGCGATGAGCCCCGTCACCTCCTCAGCACTAACGAGATCCATCTTGTTGATGATGATGTGGTCCGCGAACACGACCTGCTCACGGGCAATCTCATCGTGGAGTTGCTCATGGAAATGATGCGCGTCCACAACGGCGACCACCGACTCCAGCTCAACGCGTTCCCGCACATCCGGGTCGGCAAGAAATGTCTGCAGTACGGGAGCTGGGTCGGCCAGCCCCGAGGTTTCAACGACCAGCCGCTCTAGCGGTTCGCCCGCGCGTGCCAGTAGTTCAGACACGCTCTTAACAAGGTCTTTACGGACGGTACAGCATACGCAGCCGTTATTGATCTCCACCAGCGCGTCTTCATCGGCGACGATCAGGTCGCCGTCGATGCCGACTTCGCCGAATTCGTTGACGACAATGCCCACGCGTGCCGGTCGCGCATGTTCGAGAAGATGATTGACCAGCGTAGTCTTGCCGGCACCGAGAAAGCCGGTGACCACTGTGGTCGGAATTTTGTTCAGTCGCATCTCTACTCTCCTCATGTTCGCCGGCACAAATGCCAGAAGACGAGGCAGGTAGAGCGACTTCCGGGCCGAGAAAACTCGGGTGTCCCGATGCGCGATGCATTTGGCGTGAATCGCCGGGCAGCGTGACCAGTTTTGTCGAAACCGTAAGTTCCGGCCAAACGACGAGATGCGGCGCGCTTTGATGAGCCCGCAATAATCCCCTGCTAACGGACCCGCGTCGGTGCACGTTTCCCCGAAGTTGTGCCCAGAGCACAACGAGATGCCTCGCCACAGGGCGACTCAAAACCTGCCACGCGTCGAACGCGAATATCCGACAGACGAAAGATGTGGTAAAGCCGTGCGCATTAACGCAGTGTTCTCGGGTCGAGTTCGATTTTTTTTCTATGGTCCGCCTAACAGTGTTCGGAAAGTCCTCCCGTAAGCGGCAGTCGACCCGCACGAGCGAATGTCCACTGGACCCCGGAAACCCCCGTTGCTCTCACGGCGGCGCGAATGACGGCAGTGGGTCGATCACCGGCAGTCGCGAACGGCCGAGTCCTCGCAGAAAAGCGGTGGCCGCGCAACTTATCGTGGTGTGTTCACGCAATACCGCAGGTACGAACTCGAGCCGTAACGGGAAATTCCGTCACCGTCCCTGCGTACCCACTTGAACCGTGCGACGCGCGTCCAGATTTTGCTGACGCAGTGCCTCGGTTGTTTCGCCGGAACCGTCCGCGCGCCAGCCCGGCGGCAGCATCACGTAACGGATCGCAGTCCACACGCTGCCCGCCGACACGACATCACGGGCGAGGCTGACCCAGTTCGTCGGCCATTGTCGTTGGGGCGAGCCGGGTTCTACGTCAGCAATGCGGCGGATAGCTGACAGTGACGGTATCGAGCGGCCGAAGGGCAGCTTCCTGCATCAGCGAACTCACACTCCCGTCCCACTTCCGCCTGTCGCGCGGTCGGGCATTCAAGGGCAGCTGGGAGTAGTTCGGTCATGCAAGCCGGCGCCTTAGGAACAGCGGTTAGGCCATTACCGTCATGCGAGCATCGACTTCGGACAGGCGCTTAAACCCCGCATTCCCGCCGTTCGACCCACGGCGGTCGTGAATGACGTCCCATCCGCCGCCGATGCTGCCAATCACCGATGCGTACCCGCCCCCCTTACGCCGTTGGAGTCAGCGAGAGGTGAACGGTTGGGTTCCAGCTTCTTCGGGCGTCCATGTCTGCACGCCGCGGCGCGGTCGTCGCCCAATATGCGATCGCTTACTGTTTGTCGAAGGCTACGTCCGCAGCCTACCGCTTACGAACCGTGCCTCACCCAGACCGAAAGTCCGGTCGTCGTCGCCATTGCCGAGATACGAAGGGCTACCGTGTTCATCAAAACCCGGGCGGCCAAGCCGCCCGGGTCGCCGTAAGTGAGGGCGTCATGCCGCCCAAAAAAGGCTGCGAAAGTCTCCGTCGAATCGTGTCGGGCTATGACCCGTTAATTCCACGGGTCGCCATTGCCAAATGACCAATCCGAGCGGTCTACGAAGACCAAGTTGATCATGATGTCATCGGGGCGCACGGATAGCTTGCTCTTCAGTTCGTCGGCTATGTATCGGAAGAAGGCGAGCTTTGAATCTTTATTATTTCCGACAGTGCTGGTCACTTGGATCAAGATGAAGTCAGGCGATCGATTCCAGCCGAGAAAGTGGGGATCGTAAATTAAATTATCGGGAGAATGCTCGCCGATAACTATGAAGCGGTCGCCATCCGGCGCCTTCAAAACATCGATAATTCCCTGGTACACGACGTCGGCCACAGTGGCGCGATACTCAGGGGATTTCCCTTTAAGTAAATCGATACGAGCAAACGGCATAATAACCTCCTATGGTGCAGAGTTGGACGAGTTGGATGTCCACTGACACGGGGACTAAATCGACTCCGTGCTGTCTGAAATCTACAACGATCCCATCGCCGGCAAATGCCCAAGCTATTGGGCATAGCCCTAAGCGCTGAGACACGGCGTCGCCGGCTCGCGCGGCCTCCTTTCTCGGGCCTCGCGCGATGTGCGAATCATTGCCTTATGCCCGATTATCCAGCTCCGGCACGCCGCTATTGCGGTCGGCGTAGGCTGCCTGGAAGGTGGGGCGAAGCTGCCAGCGCTTCCAGTAGGCATCAAGATGCTCGAAGCGCTCGTCGAGCGGTGTAACGTTGACCGGGAACTTCGAAAACGCAATCGCTGTCGCCAGCGTGATGTCCGAGAAGGTCGGTTCACTCCCACCGAGCAGCCATTCACGGCCGTCAGCCAGATGCTGGTTGACCAGCGCCGCATGCGCCAGTGCCTCTTTTCGGCAATGTTCGCCCCAGGCTTCATTCTTCGTCAGTTCCAGCTTCATCCCGAGCCCGGTGTGCAGAACATGGAACGCTGTGACGATGCGATAGAGGATATGCACCCAGATGCGGTTATCCCACATATTGTCGAGACCCTGTTCCAGCGCATTCTCTCCCATGATCTTTCGTCCGGGGAAGGTTTGGTCGAGGTAGCGGACGACGGCGGCTGTTTCGGAAATAAAGCTGCCATCGGCCAGTCGCAGCGTCGGCGTTTCGCCCCACGGGTTCATTTTCAGGTGCTGCCATTGCCGTTGCTCGCCCACCGGCGTCATATCGTAGATCTGCTCCTCGAACTGATCGGCAATACCCTTTTCATGCATGAACAGACGCAGGCGCTGCGGGTTGGGGAATGCCGAGGGCGAGGTGAAGACGTGCAGTTTGGTGGTCATTTCAGTCGTTCCTTAGAGTGCGTCGAAGATGGCGGCTATTTCAGTCTGGCGCCTGGCTTTGCTTGTGTTTCGTCATCTGCACAGGCAGTGAACGTACTTTATTAGCTTGTTATGCGGAGATAAATGGGGTAAAAATCAATTAATCTATTACATTTTGGAACAAGTCATGGCCACCGTTGACTCGATTCAGCTCGGCAACATCGAGCAATTTTGTAAAGCCGCAGAGTTGGAAAGTTTCACGGGCGCGGCCGAGGTTTTTGGCGTAACCCCGGCGGCAATCAGTCGATCGATCAGTCGGCTCGAACAGCGTCTTGGTGTGCGCCTCTTTTCGCGGACAACGCGCAGCGTCAAGGTCACAAATGAAGGGGAGCTTTATTGGAAGGAGTGCCAGATAGCGCTCGATCAGATCGCCGAGGCCGAGCGCGCGATAACCGGTGCACAGACGGTGCCAAGTGGGCTGCTGCGCATCAGCGTTAGTGCTGCTTACGGAACGTATCGCTTGCTGCCTTTGATGCCCAGGTTCACCGAGGCCTATCCACAGATCGAAATCGAGCTAAGTATCTCGGACAAGATCATTGATTTTGTTGAAGAGGGGTTTGACCTTGCCATTCGATTGGGCATTCAGCGTGATTCGCGACTGGTGGCATACAAGCTGGAGGATGCGTCTTTAGGAGTGTTCAGTACATCGGATTACTTACTGAAAAAAGGCACGCCGCTATCGCTCAATGACCTTGAAGAGCATAACTGTATTCAATATGTGTCCCCGAATACCGGGCGACCCATGCAATGGTTGTTCACTGATGAAAAAGGGGCAGAGATTGAACAACCGATAAAGAGCCGAATGCGGGTGCTCAACGATGCCCTAGGGTGCGTCGCTTGGCTCAATGCGGGAGGCGGCCTTTACCAGACCTATCGTTTCGCGGCGGCCGAAGCTTTGAAGCGGGGCGATCTCGTGGAGGTCCTTCAGAACTATGCCGGGCGCTCCCGACCGTTCTCCATCCTCTATCCACAGAATCGTCACCTATCGGCGAAAGTGCGTGCATTTGTTGATTTCTTGCGGTCGGCGGTAAGTGCATAGTCCGCGCGACTATTGAAAATTCTGAATAGTCTGTTTGTGACTAGCTCAAACAACAGTTTCACCTTTAGTGGCGGGCGTCCGTTGTACCTTGAAAGCCGCCCTATTGGGGGTGTTGGGTCGACCGGCCGCTTCGGGTCGGCTTGTGACGGTCGTGAGTAGGCAGCGACCGGCTCACAACGGACAGTCGACGAAGGACCTAACAGCGCTGACAATCCTTGTTCGATGGGAACAATTTTGCTGTAAATCGGGGCGGCGTGTTCGGCTTCGCCGCAGCATCTCGATTATCGCCGATCCATTCGTGAGGACCACTGTGAAACAGATCTTGATCGCTGCCTTCGCCGCTCTAGCTGTCGTTGCAGCGTGGGCGCAGTCGCCAGCAGACTTCTCCTCCGTCGACTCAAAGCTAAATGCATGCTCTGCCAGCAACCCCAACAATCCAGGAGTTTCAAATTGCGCCATGGCTGCTACAGCCACTGCCGACCAGCGGCTGAACAACGTCTATGACGGTCTGGTCAACGCCCTCAAACATCCCAAGGGCCCCGATGACGCGCGCGATGATCCCGAGATCCTCAAGCGCTTGATCGCTGCGGAACGCGCATGGATCGCGTTCAGGGATGCAGAGTGCAGCTACCAAAGCACCGTTGCGCTCGGCGGAACTGGCGAAGGCTACGCCAACACCGCCTGCCTCTATAATCAAACCAAGGCGCGGGTGAGGGCGTTGACGGCGCCTGATGCGCCCCAGAACGCGCGGTAGCAGAGCTTAGGCGCGCAATTCCCGGTACGAACTCGGGCAGGCTAAGCGCGCTTAGTCGCGGGCGTCCGGACGCGCTAGACCACTGCCGCTAATCGGCCAGTTGCAGACGTCGGCGCATACGCCGAAGACCCATAAAACGGCGCAACGAGGTTCTCGAACGGCTACCCCAAGCGCCAAGCGGCATTCCACCCGGTTCGCCGCGTGGCGCGTGCTACAAGTCCAGGTACGCTTAGCCCTATGCAATAGACCTGACGATGCCGCCGTCTACACGTAGCGCCGTACCGGTAGTGGCTGAAGCCTGCTCCGAACAGACGTACACAACCATATTTGCAACCTCCTCTGTCGTTGCGAATCGGTTGATGAGCGATGTGGGACGCGTTGTGTCCAGGAATTGCTGCTCGGCGGCGGCTTGGGTGATGCCTTGGCTCTCGGCTCCGGATTTCATCCAGTTCGACATAATTTCGGAGCGCGTCGGGCCTGGAAGCACTGAATTTACCGTTACGCCCGTTGCGCCGACCAACTCCGCAACCCCTCTGGAAATTGCAAGTTGCGCCGTCTTTGTCATACCGTAGTCGATCATTTCCTTTGGTATGGCCAGTGCGGACTCGCTGCTGATGAACACAACTCGTCCCCACCCCCGCTTCACCATTTTCGGCAGATAATGGCGAGTCATGCGTACACCGCTCAAGACGTTGATCTGGAACAGGTCGAGCCAATCAGCATCGGTGAGCTCGTCAAACGACTTGGGCTTTGCCGTGCCCAGGTTGTTAATCAAAATGTCGGCGCCTTCCACTTGCTTGAAAAAAGAGGCTGCGCCTTCCGCAGTAGCCAGGTCGGCGACGACGCCATCGATCTCAGACTCGGGAAATAGCTGACGTATCTCCCGAACAGCTTTGCCAACCCGTTCTTCGCCGCGGCCGTTGACCACGACCGACGCTCCAGCGCGCGCGAGCCCCTCGACAATCGCTCGGCCGATACCGGCCGTAGAACCCGTTACGATCGCCTTCCGGCCTTTTAGATTGATGTTCATAAAATCTTCCTGAAGCAGATTTAGATAGCGTCGGAGACGCAGGATAGCCTTTGGCGAAGCGCCTCGGCGAAGCGGGAAAGACGGCCTCGCCTTAAAGACCATTTCAAAAAGACCCTGAAGGATTGTTACTCTTTTCGGCAAGCTGTAAGCCCAGCACGTTTCCCTTCAAGAATGGACATAGGAGATGTTTTTTCTGTTCTTGATTTAGAGGCCGATGGTAGAAGCTTTCCTTGCCAAAGATAATCCGCAACTTGTTCATAAGATTAATTCTTATAGAGAATAGATCCGGCGCCTGAATCTGAGGGACATGAATCGGCAACTGTATTCGCCGATTCATGTCGGTCGACCGGCGCCAAAACGAGCGGTACTAACGTGTAGCAATGTCCATGGTCGCTTCGGCAAGGATGACTTATCTATGTCGCAGCGAAGATCGAATGTTCCGACCCACGGGTGAGTGCCTGATCTGGGGGGAATCTGTGGAGAGCGGGCTGGGAGTTCATCGCTAATAATTCGAATTGTTGGCAATGCATGCTCAAAGGCAAGCGCACTCTCAGCGTTCAACGACGGGTGACCGATGGAAACATCAGGGTCGATCGCTGCTCTTGACGATGCCGAGGGCGCAATGCATCTTACGAAGCTTCACCACATCAATTTTTCGAAGCAACTCGACGATAAGACGAGCCCCTTCGCAATCCGCTCGATCCGCCTGCTGCTCGAACGCCGAGACCCGCGCATCGGCCTGATTGTCGAATAAAATTTGTCGGTCCGGACGAACATTGATTCGCTTTGCCATTAGCGCTACCCTTTAATCGTTCAAGATCGTCGAATGCTGGTCAACCCGGAGATGACCATTTCGTGAAGCAAGCGTGGGCTTTCACCTGCATCCTCGCCTTGAGCGCGGTCCTCGGCGGATGCGGCAAGGACGGATCGCGAAACGGTACTCAGGAACCGGGCGTATCCGCGAGTCAGGCGCCGGCTCAACTGGGGCAGGCCGCGAGCGGCACGCCCGCCGCATCGGGCGCGCAGGAGCGGGGCGCGCCGGCTGCTGTCACTAAGGCGCAGTTGCCGGGGGACGCAGCCGAAACACTACGTCTGATCAAAGCGGGCGGCCCTTTCCCCTTTGGCGAGGACGGTGTCTTGTTCCGCAACAGCGCGACATTGCTGCCGCAGCATCCGCGCGGCTATTACCACGCATACACAGTTCGCACGCCTGGCGCGGCGGACCGCGGACAGCGCCGCATCGTATGTGGTGGACCGCGCAGGCAGACCGGCGACTGCTACTACACCGACAATTACTACGCCAGCTTCAAACGCATTGCAGAATAACTTGAGCCAGTTAAAAACGCCCCGGGCCTCCTATAAAGCAGACGCCGGGGCTTCGTGGTTTCAGAGACCGCAGTGCCAAGTGTGTCGCCCCAGTGCGCGCCACCATCCGAGACTGTTTTCTTCAGGCTTCTGTACGCGTGGCGCTTTGCGCCGACGTCTCGCCGAGGTCCGGCGCGCTCGCTTGTTCGGCCTCCTCGGCCTGCCAGCGGCGACGCGAGCGAACCATCTTCTTGAGCGCGAGCCGGGCCATCTTGACCCAGCCAAGCGGCCTCGGATCGGCGAGCATGCTGAGCGCGCGGGCGTAGTCGAGGGTCAGGCCGGGCGTCCAAGCCATCGTTGCCGCGCGTTTGCGCACCTGAGCGGCGACCCACAATTCGGGTGTCGACATCACCCGCAACAGCGGTTTCCAGCCACCGGACTTTGCCCACACCCGAGCCGACGCGCCTTCCACCGCCGCTTCGAGCGCGCGCGCCACCGTGCTCGAGCAATTGCGATACGTCAGGTTATAGGTCGCATCCTGCCGATACGCGTCCCAGAACCGTTGCAAGCGTTCCGGATCGTAGTTTCGGATACGCACCTTGACAGTCGACTCGCACCACGCATTGGCCTCGGTCCGGTAGTCCGGCTGGAAGACGCCCGGAATGTCGTTTTCCCGCGTCGCACGCAGCATGCGCCCGAATTCCTCCGGCGAACGATCGATTTCCGTGCCCGGATACAAGCTGATATATATGCCCTCGGGCGACTCCAGCGCCGCGTGGCCGGTGGATATCGCGCCGTTTCGGTCGACGGCCGCGATATAGCGGTCCACGATCACACGCGGCTGCGCCTCGGCCTTGGCGGTGGCGGCCGGCATCCAGACGTGGATGGTGAGGGCGCGTTCGTCGTCCGATGGCGGGCCGTCCCATTCCGTTACGCCCGAAACGGCACTGGCCAGTTCCGCTGCGGGCGTAACAGCAGGCGTCGGCAGGGAATCCTCCACCGCGGGGTTGTGCTCCATCCGGCGCACGCGCATGGCGAGCAGGATCATATTCCAGCCGCTGAACAGCAGGCCGAGCGACACGCAGTATGGAATCGTCCCCGCATACCGCACGGGATAGGGCAAGTAGAAGATGAACGCCACCACCATCTCGAACACGCCACCCGCGATGGCAAGACGCCAGCGCCGGAACCGCACGATTCTGGCGGAAATGATCTGCAGGATGCCGTCGGCGAAGAAAAGCGTGCCGAAGATCATCGCGAGGATGAAGTTGGCGTGCAGCGTACCGATCAGGATCAATGTGGCCGCCAGCGTGAAGGCCGAGCCCTTCACGTAGCGCAGCTTGCGCTGGCCGCCCATGCCGGTCCACGCAACGGCCAGCGTCGAGAGGCCCTCCAGAAGCAACAGGAAAGCGAACGGCTTGAGCGGAAAGTAGAGCGAGCCGTCCATCATGTCGATGAACACTTCGACGCCCAGCGCCACGCTGAGCCATCCCGCCACCATCAACGCTTTCCAGCGCGTGCGCAGATAGTCGACGCCGAGAAGGATCATGACCAGTCGAACCATGAAGGACCTCCGTGGGCTGTGGCACCGAGCGGCGTGGATTGTCTCAATATAGCAGCGCAGCGCGGTTCCAAGCGCGGCGTCGCAGGACGGCACGCTTGAAGAGGGCAATTTTGCGTGACTAGATATTTAGTGGCCTAGATACCCGCTGTGGACGCTCGCCGTGTAGTGCGCCGAACGCCGGCGGTGACCTTCCCCAAGTCGTCAAGGGGACGATGGAAAAAAACCGGAGGCACGCTGTAGATTGCAAATTTAACGAGCGCGGAATCAGTTGCCGCGGGCGAAATGCACTGAGTAACAGAGCCGATGATTGGCCAAAGATCGAGCACGATTATTATCGGAGATAGGACGAATGGGGATTCTCACGGCTTTTGCCTTAGCGGCCGCAATTCAATCAGGCACCCCAACGCTCCCTGTGCAGACGGACATTGATGCGTCAGGTCCCGCCGGCCCCCTGCGAGGAACGTTGCTCGCACCAGCACCCAACGGTGTCCCCGTGATCCTGATTGTTCCCGGATCAGGCCCGATCGACCGGAATGGCAACGGCCCCGGTCTGCGAACTTCGACGTACAAGCTCTTGGCAGAGGGCCTCTCGACGCGCGGCGTCGCGACCGTTCGCATCGACAAGAGAGGCATGAATGGCAGCGCATCTGCGGTACCCGATGCCGATGCTGTCACCATCGACGACTACGCAAACGACGTCCACTCGTGGGTAGCAGCTATCCGCAAACGGACTGGGGCTTCTTGCGTGTGGGTATCGGGACATAGCGAGGGCGGCTTGGTCGCGCTGGTTGCGGGGCAGAACTCATCGGATATCTGCGGTTTGATCCTGATAGCCACGCCGGGTCGCCCGCTAGGTGAAGTGATCCGTGAACAATTGCAATCGAATCTGGCAGATGCGCGGATTCTAGATAATGCGTTGTCTGTGCTCGATGTCCTTGAAGCAGGACAGCGGGTGGATGCATCTAGAATCGATCCCGCTTTGATGCCGTTGTTTCGCCCCCAGGTTCAGGGCCTCCTGATAAGCGAGTTGTCTGTCGATCCAGCGAGGTTGATCGCGACTTATAACAAGCCGGTGCTCATCATGCAGGGACAGCGCGACGTGCAGGTCAAACCCCGAGACGCGAAGCGACTCAAATATGCCGATCCGCACGCTGAACTCATTCTCCTCCCTGACACCAACCACTTTCTAAAAGCCGTTATCAGAGGAGAAAGTAGTGAGAAACCCTCGTCAAACATAAATGCGGATCTTCCGTTGGAGAACAATGTAATAGACGCTATCCATGACTTCGTGAAGAACGCGCCAAACAATCGTTGATGTTCTGGCGTGAAGCGCCGCTCGAATCCCTGATCTCCAAAAGCGAACGGCAAGTAGGGCAGCGGGCCCAAGGAAGATCGCCGCGGCTCGTTGTCTTGTTCTGGTATTACCTTAAATGCTTGATCTTCATGGTCATCTCCTTGTCACCGAATCAGGCGCTTAACGTCACAGCGCGCAAGACGCCTTTTGCCTGGCTGGATCAGGTATCCAATTCAAACAAATAAGGTAAAAATGGCCACAGTGATGCCTGGCTGCCGCCGTTTGCGGAGCAAGCGATGAGACAACGAGAGGCCGCCGGTGCGGCCGGCTGTTGCTCGCAGCAGCCAGGAATCCGACAATTGAAGGCGCGTTGAAATCTCTCTACGCGCGGACTCAGGCAATGTGCAAGGGAATGCCAGCGGATTCAAGTCTTGAACAACTGAAGATCAACGTGCGCGAGCATCAGAAAATGCTGGACATGGCTCGACGGTCGCGGCCATGGCGAAGACGTCCGGACTTGCGCTCACAGACGTACGAACAACAAGGAGAGATATTTTGAATCAGATGCTCAAGATGTTTGATTTGTCGGGCAAGCGTGCGCTTGTCACCGGATCGAGTAGCGGGATTGGCTTCGCGCTCGCGCGCGGACTCGCGGGCGCCGGCGCGAAGGTTATCCTGAATGGCCGCAATGAGACCCGCCTTGCAGAAGCCGTGGTACGTTTGCGCGATGAAGGCATGACCGTCGATGCAATGAGTTTCGACGTGACGTCCCCGTCAGCGGTATCGGCAGCGATCGAAAAGATCGAACGTGAAGACGGTCCCATCGACATTCTCGTCAATAACGCCGGGATGCAGCGTCGCGCGCCTCTGGACCAGTTTTCGCACGAGCAGTGGCAAGAGTTGATGAAGACCAACGTGGACAGCGTGTTCCTGGTCGGGCAGGCGGTCGCACGCTTCATGATCACGCGTGGCGCCGGAAAGATCGTCAATATCTGCTCGGTTCAAAGCGAACTGGGGCGGCCCGACATCGCGGCCTATACGGCGACAAAAGGTGCGGTGAAAATGTTGACCAAGGGCATGGCGATCGACTGGGGCAAGCACGGCATCCAGGTGAACGGGCTCGGACCAGGCTACTTCAAGACCGAATTGACAGAGGCGCTCGTGAACAGCGAAACCTTTAGCGCATGGCTCATCGGGCGCACGCCGTCGCGGCGTTGGGGTGATGTCGAGGACCTGGTGGGCGCGGCAATATTTCTCACGAGTGCGGCCTCGAACTTCGTCAATGGACACATTCTTTATGTCGATGGCGGCGTGACGGCAACGCTTTAGTTTGAATCCGCTCTTCTGAAGAAGACAAAAAGCGCGTTGTGGGCACAGTGCCCATAACGCGCTTTTTAGTGTTCTTTTCAGCCGCGGATTGCCTTGGTTGTTGCGCAACTCCTCGACGCATCGATAAACGCGCGATCGCATGTGTCCTCTCTCACGGCTTGCTTGGTGCGCGCCTCAGCCATCAGAACCGCACGCGCCTTCTCGACTACGGTTGCCGCATCTGCCTGAATGTCCTTTTTCTCGCCCGCGCCGAGCATCCTCATTTTTCCCGGCACTTGCTCGAGTTTGATGTCGACGAAGAGCGCCTCAAGATAGCCGACTATTGCGAGGGAATTGCAGAGGACGCCGGCATTCGAATTCGCGTGACGGGACATGCGCGATCAAAGGCGGATATCGAACTGTTCCGGCGTGCGGTCAGCAATCTGCTTGCGAACGCGGTGCGCTTTACGCCGCAGAACGCCGAGATCATGTTGTCGGTTGCCGAATGCGACGGCGCAGTGTGCGTTGAAGTGGTGAACGAAGGCGTTCCACTGGACGCGAAGCTGCTCGAACGCGTCTTCGATCGGTTCTATCGCGCGAATCCGTCAAGGACCAGCGGTGCGTCGGCGAGCGGATCGACCGGGCTGGGACTGGCGATAGTGCGGACGATTATGGAACTGCACAGCGGCAAGGTACATGCGGAAAGTGAGCCGCATGGAACACGATTCGTCCTGACGTTTTCGCTGGTCAAATGAATTGCGGACTCGTGCGTGACGCAGGATAGCTAACGGCCACCGCTTCCGGAGTTTGGTACTGTACGGCTTCATTCCCGCTGCCGTCCTCCGGCCGATCAGATGCAACGTACATCCTTTGCTATCCGCGTTCTATTCGCTGTCTGCCTGCTTGGGGCGACCTTAAATCATGTGCGTGCCGATATCGAGCACGGCTTGCTCTGGGACTACGGGTTTGGCGGTGGCGCCGTGTTCGCAAGCCGCATCAATTGGAGCGCCTTAACGGTTTTAGATCCGCTTGCTGCCGTGCTCCTGTTCGTGAAGCCCCGGGCGGGGATCGGGTTGACGGCGCTCATCATCTTCAGCGACGTCATTCACAACACATACTATGTTGCGGTAAGCGATCAATGGACGAACCTGTTCTATCTCTCGCAGGTCGGATTTCTCGTCCTTGTATTCGCGCTGTCGCCTATCGCCTGGCGCGGCCTGCGATCAAGGACCCCGATTCGGGGAGGAGGAGCATGCGGTTGACGTTCGAACAACGATCCTCACTGCCAGTCAGCGCCTGCGAGGTCTGGTCCCGGGCCACGACGCCTGAAGGTATCAACGACGAATTGTTTCCCTGGCTACGCATGTCCGTGCCTGCCGCCATGCGCGGCAAGACTATTGACCAGCTACCGCTTGAGCAGCGCCTTGGTCGTAGCTGGCTTCTTGCGATGTGCGGGACGACCAGCCGCGTTCGGTGTCATGCCATCAGTTGGCGCTGGCGATCCGCCACGTTTTGCACCCGCGCTAACAGCGGGTACACTACGCCGATGTATGGCGAGTCCCACCCGTTCCTGGCCACTTCTCGCTGCGGCTAATCAGCCGGTCTTATGCAAAACGGCATCTCTTTCGATCTGAAAGCGCTCGAAGTCTTCGTGCTTGTCGTCGAATCCGGCGGCATGACCGCGGCTGGTCAACGACTCAGCATCACGCAATCCTCGGTTTCTCAAACGCTGTCGAACCTGGAACAAACACTCAATCTGCAGCTACTGGATCGCTCGCAGCGGCCCCCGATGCTGACACCCGTGGGGCGTCAGTTCTACAACCGGGCTTGTACGCTGCTGGATGACGCCAGGCATTTGAGTCAGGAGTTCCGCAAACCTCTCGGTGAACCGCTCAAGCATATTCGTATTGCACTGGTCGACTCCATGGCTACCAGCATCGGTGCCGATCTGCTGACTGCGATACGGCAGCGCACCGCCAACTGGTCGATGGTGACGGGTCAATCGCATCAGCATGCCGAAGCGTTGTTGTCCAGAAGGGTGGACATCATCATTTCCGACGACGTCGTGTCGAAGAACCCCTTGCTGTTTCGCCAGCGCATCCTGCGCGAACCATTTGTGCTGGTCTTGCCCGGCGACTTCAAAGGGCCCGTCCCCTCTCTGCGCAACCTCTTGGTCAGAGGCGACTTCATTCGCTACAGCAATACAACCGTCATTGGCCGAAGTATTGAAACCCAGTTGGAGAAATGGGGGATTCAACCGCCGCTGCGTTTGCAACTCGACAATACGGCCGCGATCATGTCCCTGGTGATGGCCAATGCGGGCTGGACCATCACCACGCCGCTGTGCTTGTTGCAGTCGGGACTGACTCCGGACAATAAGTTTTCTCGGGCGTTTCGCCTGTTCCCGATTCCCGGCGAGGAATTCTTCCGCGAACTGACCATGGTCGCCCGTCAAGACGATCTTGGCTTGCTGCCGCAGCAACTCGCCCAGGACAGCGTGGAATTGCTGAAAAATCGCTTCCTGCCGATCATTGAGTCGAACGCGCCGTGGCTGTTGCCCTCTATTGTGTTGGGCTGACCTGTTGAGCTGATGCGCGAGCTAACTTCAAAGCAGCGTAACGCCCGGCCTCAATTTTTCATAACGCAACTGGCGCAAATCCGCGACATTGATACCGGGCGCGGCCACCACCAGAATGTCGTCCGCCAGCGCGGCAAAGTCGGCCCGGAAATGCACTGAGCTCTTGAGAACGAGGATGCGGTAATGGGCAGGATCGGCGCCGACATGGCGAAACATGGCCTGATCGGCAGCTTGCTGTTTGCGGCTCGATACCACGATCTCAATGCCAAGTGGGCCGCCGCATCGCACCCGGACCATCGCCCCCAGATCCATGTGGCAACCAAGGTAGAACGGCCCTGTGCCGGTGAAACGACCCGTTCCAAGCGCAAGCACCTCAAACGGTGTTTGCAGCGGCCCCGCCCCCATCCCGCTA
>Ga0302315_10002257_pt1 | contig 18403 bp, 14 predicted proteins | sample III_Palsa_N3_1_FD_200532 | JGI IMG/M metagenome (GOLD analysis project Ga0302315, IMG submission 200532) | Peat permafrost microbial communities from Stordalen Mire near Abisko, Sweden - III_Palsa_N3_1 | ecosystem: Environmental > Terrestrial > Soil > Palsa > Peat permafrost | place: Sweden...
GCTCTCTACGGATATCGTTGGGGGTGAGCCATTTCAATTTTGAGTCCGTAGGCTGCGGTCGTTGCAGCGAATTTTGATCTCCATTCCGAGGGAATAGTGATGATCAATCCGGCGGCACTGTCGTAGCGCCAGGAGAGCGGCTGGTCGAAGCCAAGGAATCGGACTTTATCGCTTTTGGATGGCCGGACTGTTTTTAGGATCAATTGTTCTCCGGGCCAGTCATACACAAATGCATAGATCGTTTTATTATCCTTAGATCTGGTAAATCTGATATTATCGCCCTCTTTCCAGGACTCGGCGGGTCTTGGTCTTGTGGCATAGATGCCTTCTCCGTTCTTTTTTAGCCAGTCGCCTGCCGCCTTTAACTGGCGGATGGCTTCCGGGTGAAACCGGCCGGCGCCATCGGGGCCTATGCCCACCATGAAATTCCCGCCTTTTGCTACGGAGTCGACCAAATTTCTGATGATCCATTCCGTGCCCTTGTAATTTTCTGCCGACGGATCATAAGAGAAGGAATTGCCAAGGGGATAGATGACGAACCAGGGCGTGTCCGAATTCTCCTTGCTGCCGGGCACGAACCCTTCCGGCGTATAGTAGTCGCCATAGTTGCCGATGCCTCTTGCCCGAAACATCGTGTCGGGGCTTAGCTTTCTGCACTGGAGCAGGGTTTCCCGTAAAATGGGCCAGACCTCGGGTCCCAGCCACTGATCGAGGCATACCATATCGATCTTGCCGTAGCGGGTAAGGAGTTCTTCCAGCTGTGCTCTATGCCTGGCCATCATCCTGGTCACCTCTTCGGTTGAGGGGTTCGGTTTGATGACGACACCGGACTTGCCGAATTCTGTATAGGGGTTGTCGAGTTCCGGGAGTTTATTCTTACCCTGGACGGCTGTGGTCGCGGCGTCGGGTGTCTGAAAGGGATGGGAATTATAGGGGCGGAAATCGCTGTCGTACCAATCGGGGTGTGAGAAATAGAGGTCGATCTTCATGTTCTTTTTGTGTGCCGCGTCGCAGAGCTCTTTGACGACGTCCCGTTTGAATGGGGTCTCCATGATGCTGTAGGAGAGGTCGCAATCCTCGATGACCGGCCCTGATGCGCCCAGCCAGTTCGCCCGTTTGTTCACCTTTGTTTTGGTGTCGAACATGGAGAATCCGTCGTGGTGTTTGGAGGTAAAGGCAAACATCCTGGCCCCGCTATCGGCAAAAAAATTCACCCATTCGCTGGCGTCGAATCCGGCGGGATACCAGGATTGGTAAAGTTCCTGGTAGACCTGGCGTTCCTGCAAGGACATTTTTAAGAATTGCCAGGACTCGCCCTGCAGTCTGAGAATGGAATAGATGCCCCAGTGGAGGCGGATACCGAATTTGATGTCTTTGAAGTCCTCGTAGGCCGTGTCGGGCGCCCAGGTGTATTCCGGGACGGGAATGTCTTCCACGTATCCGCAGGTTTCCTGATAGTGGACGTCCGTCAGGGGGAGGCGGTGGGAATAGGTTTGCGGTTTCTCCGGCAGGTGGTGAGTGAAGGGGTTGTTTGTTTTTAGAAGTGTTGCCGCCGTTAGGGCCGATCCGCTGACGATGAAGTCTCTTCTTTTCATAGCTATTTCGCCTTTAGTTCGTTGATCGGGGTTTGCGGAGTCAGGACTTTGTGATCCTTTTCAACGATGATGTCGTTTGCCAGTTGGAATGAGGCTGTCTGTTTGATATTCAGTGAGGATGTGCCTATTTGTATCGTGTACTTGCCGGCGTCAGCGATCCATGCGGTGGCGGCGGTATTGAACGAGGCCAGCTCGTTTGCGGTCAGGGCAAATATTATTGTTTGCGATTGGCCCGGCTGCAAGAGGGTTGTTTTGGCGAAGGCCTTCAGTTCTTCGGCAGGCTTGTCCATTTTGGTCGTCGGAGCGCTCAGGTAACACTGAACGACTTCCTTACCGGCAACTTGTCCGGTATTGGTGATGGTGACCGCGGCGGTTATGGAGTTGTTGAATTTTGTCGCACTTAATTTAAGGTCGCTATACGTGAAATTCGTGTATGACAAGCCGTACCCGAATTCGTAGGCTGGTTTTACATGGAAGGTATTGTAGTAGCGATATCCGACATAGATGCCTTCTTCGTAGGTAACTTCCGCGGGGATGACTTTCATCCCAAACATGCCGGAGGTTGCTTTTTCCGGAAATTCCTTGCCCGGGAAGGTCTTCGCCGAGGGAACGTCTGCATAGGACTGCGGAAAGGTGGTTGCCAATTTTCCAGAAGGGTTTGTTTTGCCGCTCAATATATCGGTTATGGCGTGGCCGCCTTCGAGGCCGGGTTGCCAGGCCAGCAGGATGGCGTCCGCATTATCTCTCCAGGGCATTACGTCGATCACCCCGCCTATGTTTAGCACGATGATGACCTTTTTTTTCTGTGCGTGAAAGGCGTTCGCGATGTTTTTTATGGCGTCTTTTTCTATTTGGGTCAATTCGTAGTCGTCATCCACTTTTCGATCCCGGCCTTCGCCTGCGTTCCGGCCGATGGCGATGATAGCCAGGTCCGCGCCCGCGGCTTCTTTGGCGATCATATCAGCCGACACGGTGTATTCGGGGGTGGGTGGCGTAGGGTTCATGAACTCCTGGATAAAGCTTTTGCGGGGGTGCTTTGCCGTGTAGTCGGCGAGGTAGGCGGTGTATTGGCTTTGCAGTTCCTGGTCTACGTTGAGGCCCGCGTCGCTAAGCCCTTGTTGCAGGGAGATCTTGTATGCTTTGTTGACGTCGCCGCTACCGGTGCCGCCGGCGATCAGATCATATCCGTTGATACCAAATAAAGCGATGTGCTTTTGGTTTTGGGCGATGGGGAGGGTCTGGTCGTTATTTTTTAGGAGGACCATGCCTTCGGCCGCTGCTTCCCGCGAGACGCGGGCGTCCGTTTGAAGGTCGGGCCGGTCGGAATTTTTGTATTGTTTGAATGAGGGAGATTGCAGCATGAGATTCAGGATGCCGGCTACATTTTCGTCCAGCACTTGTTCGGATATCCGGCCGGTCTTTACCGCCTGGAGGATCGAATCAGACTGTTGTGTGGTTCCGGGCATCAGCAAGTTGTTTTGTGCTTTTATCTGATCGACGGCGTGTTTGCCACCGAACCAGTCGGTCATTACGAATCCCGTGAAGCCCCATTCCTGGCGTAAGATAGTGGTCAGCAGGTCCGGGCTCTCCGACGTGTAGGTACCATTAATGAGATTGTAGGAACTCATTACCGTCCAGGGCTGCGATTCCTTTACCGCGATCTGGAAACCTCGTAAATAAATTTCTCTGAGGGCCCTTTCGCTGACAATGGTATTGACGGTATTCCGATCGGTCTCCTGGTTATTGGCGGCAAAGTGTTTGATGGAAGTGCCGACGCCGTTCGACTGGATACCCTTTACCATAGCCGCGGCCATTTTTCCTGTCAGCAGTGGATCTTCCGAAAAATATTCAAAGTTGCGTCCACCGAGCGGGTTGCGATGTATGTTCATGGCAGGTCCCAATATGATGTCGATACCATATTCTTTTACCTCCTGACCGAAGGCGGTGCCGACTTTGGCTACGAGCGCCGTATCCCAGCTCGAAGCGAGGAGGGTTGCGACTGGCCAGGCGGTGGCGTAGTAGGTCTTGCCGGGCTGGTCTTTACGGACGGAATCGATGCGCACGCCGGCGGGTCCATCGGACACAACCATCGATGGGATGCCAAGGCGGTCGATGGGGTGGGTAGTTCCGGCAGCGCCGGGGACGCGATCCTGGGTTTGGCCGACGCCTGTGCCTGGTGTGCTCAAGCCCGGCATATTGAAACCTGCTCCGACTACGAGCTTTACTTTTTCTTCTACCGTCATGGCTTTTATGATGGTGGGGATCGGGTCTTTGCCCAGCGTGGGAGCCTGTGAGTAGGCGCTGAGCCCGGTTGTGACGAGCAGAAGGGCAAGGGGCAATCGTTTTGTGGTCATTGGACTATTTTTCAGGTTTATTGAGTATATTTGACTCAATAATACTCTTTATTTTGGTGTTGCGCAAAAAAATATTCGCCGGGGACATGCATAGCGACAGACCTTTATCGGAACTATATATTAATGGTGAGCAGCATTTTTTGCCTTCGGTGTCGGTGGACAATGTCATTTTTGGGTTTCATGACAATGAGCTGAAGGTCTTGTTGTTGCAATTGGATGCCATTGGAGCATGGGGTTTGCCCGGGGGGCATGTCTTTAAGGAGGAAGCCATTGAAGATGCGGCGGTGCGGATATTGCGGAGCCGCACCAGTCTGAAACATTTGTTTCTGCAGCAATTCTTTGTGTTTGGCAGTGCGGACCGGACGAGACAGGACGTATTGCGGAAGGTATTTTCGAATTGGGATGGTTCTCTTTCCGCGGATAGCTGGCTGATGCAGCGGTTTATTTCCATTGGTTATTATGCCCTGGTGGAATATGAGAAGGTCGCACCGCAGCCGGATGAGTTTTCCAGTCAGTGTGCCTGGCATAATGTGGGTGATCTGCCTGCGTTGATCTTTGATCATCGGGCCATCATTGAAAAGGCTTTGCAGGCTTTGCGGATGCAAATCAATTATCAACCGATAGGTTATAATCTTTTGCCAAAGGCGTTTACGTTGAAGAACCTGCAGGTGATCTATGAGACGATCCTGGGGAGGAAATTAGACAGGGGCAATTTTAATAAGAAGGTGTTGGGGTATGGCATACTGGATAAAAAGGAAAAGCTTTTTTCCGGCGGGCGGCATAAGGCGCCTTATCTGTATTCTTTTAATAAAGAGCAATATTTTCAGGCGCTGCGGAATGGGTTGGTGAAGGATTTTTAGTTTTCTTTCGTTAGGACCAGGGTGCTCATGCAGCGGAGGTCATCCACGTTGACGGTCTTGAATGGTTCGAGGAAGGAGAGTTTGTTTTTGTCCAGCGTTTCCGCCAGGAGAGTACGGGTCAGGAGAAAGCGGGTCGATCCATCGGGGATCTGGTAGACGCCGTCTGCGATTGGGTGTGATCGGCCTTCGATGCCGATGTCCGAGGTCATGCGGATGAACAAGGAGCCGTTTGGCTTTAGTACGCGTGTGGATTCTGCGACCATTTGATAGAAATGTGTGGTGTTCTTCGCGAAATGCAGTACGGCGCTGCAGATAATATGGTCAAAGTAGTTGTTGTTAAAGGGGAGGGTTTCGAGATCTGCCTGTTGGAATTTTTTGCCGAGGTGGGCAGGGAGATGGCTGCGCAGGTTGGTGATGGCTGTTGCATTCTGGTCGACGCCGTAAACGTTGAGACCGTTTTTTAGGAACCAGTACAGGTTCCTGCCGTATCCGCAGCCGGCATCGAGGATCGTGTCCTCGGGTTGGTATCGGCCTTTCATGATCTGGTCGATGAGATAGATGTCGGTTTCGCCGACCGTTTCGTGTATAGGGTTGGTCATGGTTCAGTGTTGTATTGTATTCCCGGTATTTCTTTACAGCGGCCTTTTTCGCAAAGTTCGAGTGTTTGACTTATATCTTCTCGGCGATCGAATATGGTGTCTTTGTGGATGCCGTGTTCGATCCATGATAAGTACACGTCTCGGGCCTGGTGGTCATTATCAAGCAGGCGGGATTCGTACCAGATCACACCATTCGTGTCCGGCAAGACCTGGCCATAAAAGACTCTCGAGCTGTACACCCATTTGCCTGTTTCGTAGTCCTTCTCGGTCCCCGGATATTTGTTGCGATTCGCGCCATTTTCGACATTGAGGGGCCCGTCGGATGGTGATAGCATATACAGCGAGATATTTTCATCACACCCAGCGCAATCCCGGCCGGAAAGTATCAAAAGCGGTGCCTTTTTTCCAATGGGGACCTGACCGATATATGCCAGATCATGGAGGTGGGTCTCTATTGTAGGGGCATTCCTGAACAGCAGGCGCCCGGAGTCAACTTTATCAACTGTCCAGGAGAGCGGGATGGTGTCGAGGGGTTTTGGAGATGCCTTGGGGGGACGGTCGGTTGTTCGGCATCCCAATAGGGTTATCAACGTCAAAGTGCATAGGTTCTTCATAAATCGATCCATTACTTGGTTTGCCATTGGGCGAGGAGTTTTGGTGGGGCAATCTCTTTCCAGGATTGGGTGAGCAGGTCGCGGAGTTTCTTTTTGCCGATCTTTTTGAGGCGGACGAGGACGGCTGGATAGTTGCGGTAGTGGTCGGTGAAAAAGAAGACGGTGGGGTCATCTTCCAGCCAGGTATCGCGGTCGTCGGAGTGGATCACCATGGTCTCGCCATCTTCCTTGAGCCGCAGCAGGAATTTTTTTTTCACTTTAAAGGAAGGTGTGCCATAGCTGATCGATTCTTCCGTTGCCGGGAAGTCGAGTTCCTGCATCAGGCGGCGGACGGTCTGCCACTGGGTGAGGTCAATTAGATCCATACCCTAAAAAAACGCTATTTTTTTGTATACTCCAAGATATCGCCGGGTTGGCAGTCGAGCACTTTGCAGATAGCTTCCAGGGTGCTGAAGCGGATGGCTTTCGCTTTTCCGGTTTTGAGGATGGAAAGGTTGGCCAGGGTGAGGTCCACTTTCCCTGAGAGTTCATTCAGGGACATCTTTCGTTTGGCCATCATCACATCCAAGTTTACTATGATTGGCATGGGCTTAGATGGTTAGGTCGTTTTCGGATTGAATTTCCACGCCTTTTTTGAAGATCTGGGCAATGACGAACACGATGCCGGCCAAAAAGATGAACGAGTTCAATTCCAAGCCGTCCTGCAGGCCTGAGAGTCCTTTGGACAACCATCCGGTATAGGCAATGTGCAAGGAGTCCACGATCCATGTTATCATAATAAAGATGCTGATCCGCTCCAGGATCTTTGCCACTTCGATGGTGAAGGGGTCCGCTAATTTGATCTTAGACAGGACCTTGATCACAAGCCAGGCTGTATATGCTTCCAGGACCAATACAGCGATCATCATTGCGATCTTCACGGTGTAGTAAAAAAAATTGTATTGTCGAAGGCCATATAAGTTCATTTTCTTGTACAGGTCTTTTGCAGCCACCGGATTGGCGATGCTTACGCCGAAGGAGATTAGTATGGCGCCGGCTTCCACGATGAGTCCGACAAATGCCAGCCAGGCGAGGACATACATGACGGCCAGTATCTTCTCGGTTCTTGATTTTTTGCTCATTGTTTGTTTGTTAGGTTCAACACAAATATCAGTAAATATTTATTGATAAACAATAAATATTTACTGATTGGCAAAAAAATCATGGTAATTGGGTAGCAGGCTATTTCACCTTGCCTGCGGCATTTACGAGCAGCACATTGGAGAGGATCGTGGTGTCGGTCGTGGCCGGCAGGTGGGAGCAGAATCCGATGCCGACATAGAATGGGCCGTCGAGGTGCAGTTGGATGCGATCGCCGATCTGGTGTATGGGTTCTCCATGCATGCTGATGAATACGGTAAAGGCGTCGCCGTGCTTTTCTATACCGATACGTTTGGCCAGTCCGGTGTTGAGGCTATCGGTGGTATGGTCGCGGCGGTGGTTGACGCGGACCTCCTGCATCATCTGGCCTTTTTCCGGCCGCCAGGCGAGGTGCATGAGGCCTGCACCGTGGAGCGCGACCACGGCTTCCTTAGCGTCATCATCGAGGCTTTGCCGAATGACAAGTATGGCCTTGCGATCGTTGTATCCGGCGGTATCGGGAAATGCGGGGTCGGCTGCGAGCGAGACGTCGCCGGACATTTTTTTCCAGACATAGCGGAATTCGTCCCGGTTATACCAGACATTGTAGCCTGCCGATACGAGCGTGTATTGACCGGTGGCGTGGTTGTAGGTCGAGGACCCGGGTACGAGGGCGGCGCCCACATCGCTTTGGCCCTTGAAGAGGCCCAGGGGGATCATGGTTGTAACCGGGGCGCGGTGAAAGTCGGAAGGCGGCGGCACCTGTTTGTGGGTGGCGGAGCCGGGGAGGGCCCAGTCGGGTACGACGGGTTTCGAGTCGGTCTGGGCGGAGGTGGGGTGTGAGCAGGTGAATAGCAAAAGGGCTGATATCAAGCCATCGCGTATCATTTTCATATAAGTGTATTTAGGAACCTAAAACTAGGGGCTTATGACGATGTTGCTTTTTTTTGGACTACATCAATTCTACATCACAAGGGTGATGTAGGTCTGAATTGTTAATTTGACAATTATTTTCTTTTCTCTTCCGGTTTTTATTATATTGTGTTGGATTGCATGCGTAAAACCTGTGGTTACTTGCCAAAAGATTCGCTCTATACTGAACCGGAACTAATGCTGCTCATCTCCAAAGGCGATCCTTATGCCTTCAGGCAGCTTTTTACTGCATATTCGCCGCAGGTGTATACATTTTGCGTCAAGCTCACCAAGGATGCTGAATTAGCGCGTGACCTCACCCAGGAAATTTTTGCCCGGCTCTGGACCCGGCGTGAGCGGCTGACCGAAGTCCGCAGTTTCAAGCGTTATCTGACTACGATGGCCCTTAACCTGATCCGGAACTACCTGCAGAAAAAAGTATTGAAGCCCGTCCATAAGGAAGACATCCTCGGGTATTTCCGGGACAATGCGCTGCTCCCCGACAGGGAAATGGAATTCAAAGAGCTGGAGCTGGCGTTGCAGGAAGCCGTCAATCATCTTCCTCCGCAGCTGAACCGTTCTTTTGTGCTGAGCCGGATGGCCGGCATGAGTCATAGCGAGATCGCCAGTCAGATGCAGCTCTCCCCGCTCACCGTCAAGAGCCATATTGCGCGATCGCTTGCTTTTATTCGCGCCTATGTCGCGGAGCACCACCCCACCCTGCTCACGGCGCTATTTTTATATTTTTTTAGCCATTTTCTGTAAAACCCCGGGGGTTGATGCCTCCCTCCGACCGGGTTGCCTGTCCTTGACGGTATGACATTGGAAGAACTATTCCGGAAATATACGGCCGAAACCATCACTCCTGCCGAGCTGAGCCTGCTGCGGGAAATGGTCAACAGGGAAGAGAACCGGTCAGAGCTAAACAGGCTGCTCGGCGAAATGATCGAGCAGGATTTTCCCGTTCAACATCCCGAGGAGCTTGACACGGAGGCGTTGTATGCCGAGCTCACCCAGCGATGGGATATCCCCGTTGCCAGCCCCCGACAACATCATACGAGTCTGCGCCGAATGGTCCTTGTTTCGGCTGCGGCCGCGAGTGTGTTGGTGCTTGCGAGTATCTTTTTGTTCCGGCATCGCGTGGCGGCTCCGCCTGTGGTCGCGAAGGCGCCGGCGATCATCCTGCCTGCAGGCACCAAGGCCACGCTTACCCTGGCCAATGGTTCGCGGATCGTGCTCGACAGTGCGGCCAACGGCAGCCTTGCTCAGCAGGGGGCGACGCGGGTGATCAAATTGGACGATGGGCGGCTGGCGTATCAGGCGGTCGTGGGCGGGGTCGATGAGGGTGGCGGTCGTGGCGGGGACGACTCGCGTAGCGGGATTGATGCCCGCGCCGGTGCTGGTGGGGTTGACGGGGAAGATCCCATCTTATACAATGAAATAAGTACGCCGCGGGGCGGCTTTTACCAATTGGTGCTATCGGACGGCACCAAGGTCTGGCTCGATGTAGCTTCTTCGCTCCGCTTCCCGACGGCTTTTAAAGGGAAGGAGCGATCGGTGGAGCTGACCGGAGAGGCCTATTTTGAGATAGCGCCGAAGGCGGATCAGCCGTTTTTTGTTACTACCAACGGTATGAAGGTTGCCGCGCTCGGCACGGCTTTCAATGTGATGGGCTACCAGGACGAGGATGCCGTGAGGATAACGCTGGTCAATGGATTGATAAAGGTTGCCCGCGGCAAGGATTTCAAGCTGGCGAAACCCGGGCAGCAGGTCAGCTGGTTTCGCAGCGGCGGTGTCAATGGCGGGAGCGGCCTGGTGTTGTCCGAACCCGATCTGCAGCAGGTGCTGGCCTGGAAGCAGGGGGAGTTCCGTTTCGACGGACTGCCCATCTCGGCGATCATGCGGCAGATCGCCCGCTGGTATGACGTAGAGGTGGATTGTAAGGGGCCGCAACGGCCCAACCAGTTCAGCGGTGTCATTCCGAGGAAAAAAGATGTCGGGGAGTTACTGACGGTATTGGAACAAACGGATGAGGTTCATTTTACTGTGGAGGGCAGGAATATCACCGTCGAGTCCAGATAGTATCCATTCATTATCAAAACAAAACTAACGATTATGCCACCCAATCCTTAACAACTGCCGGAAGCCAAAAATAAAGCCGGAAGTGAATCTGGAAGCCTCACCCCCGGCGGACGTTTTGGTAGCCAAAACCACCTTTCAGCAAGACGATTTTATTTACTCAAAACTCATTAAAGGTATGAAATTGTTCATAGCCGGCAATGGTCTTTGCCGGGACCCCCATGCCCCTCTTCACAAGGGCGTTAAAATTCTCATCGTGATGAAACTAACGATTGTCCTACTGCTTATCTTAACCTTCAACGCCGGTGCTGCTACGTTTGCCCAGGAAGTCACCCTTTCGGCCAAGAGCATCTCGCTGCCGCAGTTGTTTGAGGAGGTCAAACAGCAGACGGGTTATGCTTTCGTTTATGACAAGTCGGTACTGGCCGGGGCGAGGCCGGTGGCCGTCGACTACAGAAAGGCGCCCTTGAAGGAGGTGTTAAACGACTGTCTTCGCCAGCAGGGACTTACCTACGTGCTATCCAACGGTGTCATCATCGTGAAACGCGCCCCTGCCGCAGTCCCGGTCCGGCCGGATTCGGCGACCCTTGCGCTGATCGAGATAAAAGGCAAGATCACTAACGAAAAAGGCGAACCACTGGAAGGCGCGAATGTGAAGGTCAAGGGTTCGTCCGTCTCCACGCAGTCCGCGGCCGACGGCAGCTTTGTACTGAAGGCGCCCAACAATGCCACCCTGATCATTACTTTTATAGGTTTCGACACCCGTGAAGTGCCGGTGAATGACCAGACGAGCATCAGCATCCAGCTACACGTCAACAACCGATCTCTCAATGATATCGTGATCATCGGCTATGGCCAGCAAAAAAAGGCCGATCTCACCAGTGCTTCGGTGACGGTGAAGGCGGAGGATTTTGTGACGGGGCCGGTCACGGATGCCGGGGAACTCCTTAAAGGCAAGGTCGCCGGTCTTGCGGTCGCCAATCCGTCGGGTGATCCCAATGCCCAATCGCAGATCATTTTGAGGGGAACCAATACAATAGGCGGCGCAAATACTGGTGTTCTTGTGATCGTGGACGGGGTTCCGGGTGACCTGCTGACCGTCGCGCCTGAGGATATCGCGGAGATCTCCGTACTAAAGGATGCGTCGGCTACGGCCATCTATGGCGTCAACGGCGCCAATGGGGTTGTCATCATCACCAGCAAAAAGCCCAGCGGCGCCACCATCAACCAGGTCGATTACTCGGGGAATGTCAGCACCGCACAGGAGACCCGTGTCCCGAAGCTACTGACGGCGCAGGACTACAGGGAACAGATCGCGGCCGGTACCCGACCTGCCACCTATGATCTTGGCAGTTCCACCAACTGGATAAAGGCCATGAGTAATAGCTTTCCCGTCTCCACTATCCAGAATGCCACTTTCCGTGGCGGCAACAGCACGACCAATTACCTCGCATCGGTGAACTTCCGTGATCTCGACGGAATCTTCCAACAGAACAACCACAAACAGGTGACGGGCCGCGTCGATATCAACCATACCATGCTGAATGGGAAGCTGAAATTCAATTTTGGCATCCTGCAGACCAATTTCACCGATCTGCCCTTCAACCAGTACGACTATGAGCAGGCCCTTAAAATGAACCCTACGGCTCCGGTGAAAGAACCGGATGGCACTTATTATCAGGAACCTGACAACTTCGAATACCAGAATCCGCTTTCCGATATCTACAACACCAGTCAGCCGCAGAATGCCTACCGGAGCAAGTACAACGCCACCATCACCCTTTTGCCTTTCAAGGGACTGCGGCTCGCGGCTACGGGCGCCTATACCAAGAGCGGCTACCTGAACAATTATTTCGCCAATTTCCAGAATATCACGACGATCCGGGACAACCAGGACGGCGTGGCCACTACCGCCAGCGGACAGGGCATCAACCGGTATATCAATCTCACGGCAGAATATAACAAGACGATAGACGATCATCATTTTGCGGTCCTGGCCGGCTATGAGTACCAGGATTATGATATGTTCACCTCCTCCATCACGAACCATGATTTCCCGACGGACATCTCGACCTTTGGCTATAATCTTATCGGCCTCGGCAATGCGCAGAAAAATGGGGAGGATGTGATCGGCACTACGCGTACTCAGACCAATCTCATCAGCTATTTCGCCAGGGCCACTTATAACTATAAAGAGAAATACCTGCTGTTAGCCAGCCTGCGTGTCGACGGGGCCAGCCAGCTCTATGGCGCCGCGGAGCCCTATGGCAAATTCCCCAGTGTGCAGGTCGGCTGGCGCATCACCAAGGAGTCTTTCATGACCGACCAGGGCATCTTCGACGACCTCAAGCTGCGGGTAGGCTATGGTGTTACCGGCAATCCGCCGGCAGCGGGCTTCCTGGGCGTCGGATTGCTCGGTTATGGGAATTATATCCTCTATGACGGACAATGGATACAGACGCTCGGGCCCAGTCAGAATGCCAATCCCGATCTGCGTTGGGAGCAGAAGCATGAGACCAATATCGGGCTTGACTTTACCCTGCTCAAGGGACTGCTCAGCGGTACGGTGGATGTCTATGACAATAAGATCACCGGCCTGTTGTACTACTACAATGTGCCCAGTCCGCCCAACCTCTATCCGCAGACGGAGGCCAATGTCGGTACGATGGAGAACAAGGGCGTCGAAGCGTCGCTTAGTGTCAACCCCATCCACACAAAAGATATTGCCTGGACCAGCACGTTCACGTTCTCGACCAACAGCAATAAGTTGACGAGCCTTAGCAACCAGATCTATACGACTACGGTGCCCTATTTCACGACGGGGAACACGTTCGACCCGATCACCACTTTTACCAATATCGTGCAGGTCGGTCAGCCCATTGGCCAATTCTATGGTTTCAAGGTATCGGGCATCGCCTCCGACGGTACCTGGATCTACAAGGAACCCAATGGAAAGATCGTGCCTTATGCCGATTTCAACCATGCTTTTTCCGACAAGCAGGTCATCGGCAATGGCCTTCCGAAGTACTACGCGGGCTGGAATAACTCGGTACGTTATAAAAACTGGGATCTCAGCGTGACCATGCGTGGGGCATTCGGCTTCCAGGTGTTGAATATGCAGCGGATGTATTTTGAGAATACCTCGGTACAGAATTACAACCGGCTTGCCTCGTCGCGGAACAAGATCTTCGGCATAGCGCAGCTGAGTCCCACCATGCCGGAAGAGTTCAACAGTTATTACATAGAGAATGGTAGTTTCTGGAAGATCGACAATGTCACGCTTAGCTATACCTTCAAGAAGCTGGATTCGAAATGGCTACATGGCTTGCGGGTCTACTGTTCGACGCTAAACACTTTCCTGTTCACCAAGTATAAGGGCACCGATCCCGAAGTACCATTAATCGGCTCTACGGTGACCAACCAGGGTGTGCAGGGAACAGCGGGTCTTACACCCGGTATCGACAGCCGTGACACCTATCCGACCACGCGTACCTATACGGTTGGGGTAACCGCTAATTTCTAAATGAAAAAAAAGACAACAATGAAACGATTAACGATACTGCTATTGGCAGCCATGATCCTGCTTGCCGGGATCTGGTCCTGCACAAAGTTGAATGATAAAGACTATGCCACCATCGTCGCCAGCCAGTTCAACCCGGGTCCGGCGGATGTGGCTGCATTGGTGGGTGTTCCTTATACGAATTGGCGGACGCTGGAACTAGGCCGCAGCGCCAATGCCGCATGGCGGACGAACGAGATCTCCGCTGATGAGACCGTCATTCCCGAAAGGCCCAATGGCTGGGTTGACGGGGGTGTCTACCAGCGGATGCACTGGCACAAGTGGACCGCCGACGAAGACAATTGCTTTCAGATCTGGACCAATGCCTATGCGGGTATCACCAATTGCAACCGTCTGCTTTACCAGATCGATGCCAATCTCATCCCGATCACGACTGGCAAGAGCCAGCTTGCCGCTGAGCTTCACGTGCTGCGCGCTTCCTTTTATTACGCGCTCTGTGATTTCTTTGGGAATGTGCCGATCGACACCAGTTTCAATGAACCAGCCTCTTATGAACCGACACAGAGTACGAGGGCCCAGGTCTATTCGTTTATTATTTCCGAGCTGACCTCGAATATCCCCCTGCTGGATTCGGCCAATGATGCCACCACCTATGGCCGTTTCAATATGTGGGCGGGTTATACTTTGCTGGCGAAGATGTACCAGAATGCCGGCGTGTATACGGGCACGCCCGACTGGGCCGATTGTATTGCAGCCTGTGACAAGGTCATCAACGCCAATTTATATGCCCTGGAGCCGGTGCAGGCCAACGTATTTGCGACGAATAATTCGGGGTCGCGGGAGATCGTCTTCTCGATCCCTTTCGACCAGATCTATACGGCCGATGGGACTACGGCCTGGACCCTGCATATGGAGACGCTGGAGCCGGAGAACCAGGCCACCTATAATTTCCAGAATTCTCCCTGGGGCGGGATCTGCGCTATTCCGCAGTTCATCAATACCTTTGACCCGGACGACAGCCGGCTTAGTGGCAACTGGATCCAGGGACAGCAATATACGGCCTCCGGGGACACGCTTATCGGTCAGCTTGGCGCCTATCGCGGTCTTCCGCTGACGTATATCAACGCGCTTCCCGGCGTCGATTCGTCGGAGGAGATCCATGGGTTCAGGCTGGGCAAATACCAGATCCAGCTGGGAGAGTTGGTGGGCATGAGCAATGACTTCCCGCTGTTCCGGTATGCGGATGTACTGATGATGAAGGCCGAGGCCTTGTTGCGTACGGGCGATGCAGACGATGCCGCTACCCTCGTGACGCAGGTCAGGCAGCGGGATTTTACCAACACCCCGGCTAAGGCAATCGTCACAGGCGCCCAGCTGAGTCAGCCAACGGTGTATAGCTATGGATTGCGCAATCACCTGGACACCACCTATGATGTCGTCAGCGATATCCAGTATGGCCGATTTTTGGATGAGCTGGGCTGGGAATTCTCGCAGGAAGGCCGGAGGAGACAGGACCTGATCCGGTTTGGGGTGTTCACCACCAAGGACTGGCTTTCGCATTCGCCAAACGGGGCTTACAGGTCATTGCTGGCGCTCCCCACCAGTGCACTTCAAACGAACAGTAACCTGACACAAAATCCAGGATACTGAGAAATAATATGAAAACGTTGCCATTTTTTTGTTGTTTGCTGCTGGGCGGCGCTTTGTGCGCCCAGCAGAAGGACTATCCCATCCATCCCGTTACTTTTACGCAGGTGCGGCTTACCGACTCGTTTTGGGCGCCGAGGCTGGAAAGGAATCGTGTCGTTACCATCCCCGCTTCTTTTGCCCGTTGTGAAAGCACGGGGCGGGTGAGCAATTTCGTGATGGCTGCCAGGCGACAGGGTAAGTTCTGTACAAAATTTCCCTTCGACGATACCGATATTTATAAGACCATTGAAGGGGCATCCTATTCATTGGCGGTGCACCCCGACCCTGTGCTGCATGCTTATGTGGATGCATTGATCGACACGGTGGCGCATGCGCAGGAACCCGACGGCTATCTGTACACGGCGCGGACGATCGACTCGCTGCATCCCCATCCCTGGTCGGGGCCAGACAGGTGGGTGAAAGAGCACGAGCTCAGCCATGAGCTGTATAACTCGGGGCATCTTTTCGAGGCGGCGGCGGCGCATTATCAGGCGACAGGTCAACGGAACCTGCTGGATGTGGCGTTGCGGAATGCCGATCTGCTGGTGCGTGTTTTTGGTCCCGGCAAAAGAGAAGTCGCACCTGGTCATGAGATCGTGGAGATGGGGCTGGTGAAGCTGTATCGGATCACCGGCAATGCGGACTATCTGCGGCTGGCGAAGTTCTTTATCGATGCCCGGGGCAAGCGCGGCTATGACCGGGGGAGCGCTGACGAGTGGAAGAACGGGGAATACTGGCAGGATGACAAACCTGTTACTGAGCAGGACGAAGCCGAGGGGCATGCCGTCCGCGCCATGTATCTGTATTCCGGGATGGCCGATGTCGCCGCGCTCACGGGTGATGCCGGGTACATTGCGGCGATCGACCGGATCTGGGACGATATGATCGGGAAGAAGATCTATGTGCAGGGAGGGATTGGTGCTGTTGGGTCGGGCGAACGTTTCGGCGCCGACTATGAGCTGCCCAACCGCACGGCTTATAACGAGACCTGCGCGGCGATCGGGGATGTGTTCTGGGAACAGCGGATGTTCCTGTTGCATGGCGATGCGAAATACATCGACGTGATGGAAAAGGTGTTGTACAACGGGATGTTGTCGGGTGTTGGGCTGGATGGTAAGTCGTTCTTTTATACGAATGCGATGCAGGTTACCGATGGTTTTGTACATGGGGACCTGGAGCCGCAGCGTTCGGGGTGGTTCGAATGTTCCTGTTGTCCCACGAATATGCTGCGGTTGCTGCCTTCGCTTTCCGGTTATGTGTATGCTCAGCGGGAGCATGATCTTTATATCAATCTTTTTATCGGCGGTGAGGCCGGCCTTTCCATGGAAGGCCGGCCACTAACCGTGGTTCAGCAGAATAATTATCCCTGGGACGGGCATTTGGCCTTTGCATTCGATCCTGGGTCCCCGGTAGCTTTTACCGTGCGGCTGCGTATTCCGGGCTGGGCCAGGGGACAGGCTATTCCTTCTTCGCTTTACAGTTTTGAGACATCTGCTATCGCTAAGCCTGTGGTGACGATCAATGGAGTAAAGGTTTCTTACAATGTTGAGCATGGGTATGCCGTGCTTTCGCGCACCTGGCAGAAGGGCGACAAGCTGACCATGGACCTGCCGATGCCGGTGGAAGAAGTCAAGGCGAGCCCGCATGTTCCGGAAGATTCCGGCAAGGTGGCAGTTCAGCGGGGGCCGCTTATTTATTGTGCGGAGTGGCCGGACAATGGGGGTAAGGTCAGCGGGTTGAGGTTGGCGGGTGATTCGGCGCTGCGGCCTTTGGCCCGGCCTGATCTGTTGGGTGGTGTGACGGTGCTGCGGGGAGCAGCTATTACTATGATCCCTTATTATGCCTGGGCCAACCGGGGGAAGGGTGAAATGATCGTATGGCTGCCGAGGTGAGGCGCCCGGCGGCGGGGCCGGGGCACAGGTGGGTTTTCCGGGTGATAGCTGTGGCGCTGCCCCTTTGCTTGCTCGTTGGGGTCGAGTTGTTGCTGCGGCTTTTTGGCGTGGGTTATGATACCGCGCTTTTTGTGCGCGATCCGGACAATGCAGCCTATTACGTGATGAACCCCTATGCTTCTTCCATCTACTTTGCGGATACGGCGAATGCCACGAAGGGGAACCTGGAACAATTTCCTGTGGAGAAGGCCCCTGGTACGCTGCGCATCTTTGTGCTGGGCGAATCGACGACGGCGGGTTATCCCTATATGCACAACGGATCTTTTCACCGTTGGCTGGAGTACCGGCTTATGCACGAGTTCCCTGATCGGAATATTGAGATCATCAACACGGCGCTTACGGCCGTCAATTCCTGGACCGTGCTTGGATTTGCCAGGCAGATCCTCGGGTATCAGCCTGATGCCGTGTTGATATACGCTGGCCATAACGAATATTACGGGGCGTTGGGGGTTGGGTCGACGAGCCGGATAGGCGGGAGTCGTTTGTTGGTCAGGCTGCTTTTGTGGTTGAGACAGTTTCGGGTGGTGCAGTTGTTGCAGCGGGCTGTCGCTTCGCTACATAGTTCCGGGCCGGTTGACACGCGGGAGAATTTGATGCAGCGGATGGCGGCTAAACAATCCATTGCGTATGGCTCGGCGGATTATTATGCGGGGATCGAGCAATTTTATGCCAATATGGATGCTGTCTGCCGGTTGTTCAGTGATCATCATATACCGGTTTTTTTGAGTACGCTGGTGAGGAATGAGCGGGGGTTGGCGCCTTTGGGGCGCGCAGGGGGGGCGGGGGGCGGCTTGTCTTCTGCTGCCGACGAGTTTAGACAGGCGGGGGCACTTTACGATGAGGGTCATTTTGAAGCCGCCAGGTGGGTTTATCGGAAGGCTGCTGACGATGATCCGTTGCGGTTCCGGGCGCCGGATACGGTCAATAGGCTGATCCGCCTGTTGGTGAGCCGATATGGGGCCGATGTTCATTTGGTGGATACGCGGGCGGTGTTCGAGGCGCATTCTCCTCATGGCATTCTTGGGGAGGAGACGCTGCTGGAGCATGTGCATCCTAACTTATATGGGTATGCGTTGATGTCGGATGCTTTTTATTTGGCGCTCAGGGGGG
>Ga0302315_10002259_pt1 | contig 18400 bp, 13 predicted proteins | sample III_Palsa_N3_1_FD_200532 | JGI IMG/M metagenome (GOLD analysis project Ga0302315, IMG submission 200532) | Peat permafrost microbial communities from Stordalen Mire near Abisko, Sweden - III_Palsa_N3_1 | ecosystem: Environmental > Terrestrial > Soil > Palsa > Peat permafrost | place: Sweden...
CCGTGGCAGGAGCAGGCGCTGCACTACGTGCAGGCGCATTATCAATGTAGAACACACGACCGCCGCATTCATACTGCGTGATTCGCCATGATCAGGCAGTTCCGTTGTTTTACAAAAGATAAGTTTGACCACGGACGATTCAGATGATGCGGGAAGACAAAAAATGCTGTGAGCCTTCGATCCAGGCTCACAGCAGGAGCTTGAAACAGGGTTAGTCTTCGAGATAGAACTGGATGTCCAGGGTGCGCAGGTAGGAATGCAAACCGGCGTCCTGAATGGGCATCACGTAGGCATCCGCACCGGACTCGTTGACGTGCTCATGCCAGTAGCCGGCTGGAGTTACGAACGCAGCACCCTTCACCCAGTCCACCCGGATAGCGTCTTTGATAGAGCCGTCCGCATTCAGCTCCGGTCCGATCAGGGTATATACGCCGGGCTTCGCTTCTACTGCGAAATCGAGCGCAACGGATTGATGACGGTGCGGAAGCTGCCGCGTCCCGGGAGGCACAATGCCGAACATGGACCACAGAGTATGCGTGATCGTTAAGGTCTGGTCGAAGTTCTTGTTTGCCAGCAGCACGCTCACGCGGCTGCGCTTGCCTGCGTCTGGATCGTTCCTGGCCTTCTCCAACTCAGTCATGATCATGGCACGCGTGTACAGCGTCGGCTGGAAACGGCTTTTCGACTTCTCTACACCGAGATAGGCGAGCAGCGGCGAATCGTTAACCATGTAGAAGGCCGTGTCCGCATCCGCATGGTGCACCGCAGCCATGCCAGGCAATACGAAGATATCGCCTTCTCTCCACTCGATGGCGCCCTTTTCGGTTTCGGTATGGCCCTTGCCCTTGATAACGTAAAAGAACTCGCTGGTGGCATCGGCTGAAGTGGAAATCGACTCGCCAGCCTTGATGCGAACAAAGCTCGCCAGGACGCTCGGGCCGGTCACGGGATAGGGGGTCTTCAACTCTTTGCTCAGATCGAGTGGGACCACACGTGTCGCGCCGGAAGCATACAGTTCACTCGAGAACGTCTTGACTGGGATGCGTGGCGTCGCCCCGGAAGAGATCGGGTCAGCCGCTTTACTGTACTCAAAGATCTCGGCGTCCTGCGTCAGAGCAGAAGTCGGGATCACCTTTGCAGAAATTGCGGTATTCATGTGTTTCCCCTTTTACACGAGGTGCAGTCGTGGTTGCTTCGGCTAACCTCAGATAAAGTCTGGGGCCGGTCGAGCGATCCTGTATCTTTGATTCTTCCGGGACTTTTGGATTCTTTCGACCAGGATCATCCGGTGAGTCAGGAGCGGATCGAAGCGTGACACAGCCATCGCAGGAACGACTGATCCTGGTGGGAGCGAATGAACCGCTCCCCGAGGATCACTTTTGGTTTGATGGAGAAGGTTTCAGCGTTTACGCGGCCAAACAGCCGCGCAGTACGTGGCAGGAGCATGTACACGACTGCGTGCAGGTAACCGTGGGCCTTGAGCCAGCGCATATGCATGCGGAGTGGCGTGCAACGGGAAAGCTTCGCCAAAGCAAGGAATTTATCGGGAACGCAGTCAGTGTGATCCCCGCTCGCGTTCCGCACAAGACCCTTTGGCAACGGCGGGCAGCGCTGATTCACATCTACATCCGTGAGGAGTTCCTGCTACGTCTTGCCTCGGATGTCCTGCAGCAGGACTCGCTGGAGCTTCAGCCTACCTACCTGGTCCGAGATTTGTTGGTTGAGGAACTCGCTCGTTCGCTTTACCTCGAATCAGAGGGTGGGCATCTAAATGCTGCGGTGGCGAACGCGGCGGTTACGACGCTCTGCGTGCGCATACTCCGCGCCTATAGCGTACGAAAAGGCGAGGCGGCTTATGCGACAGGAGGCCTGGGGCCTGCCCGGGAACGTCGCGTACGCGAGTATATAGAAGCGGACCTGGAACGCGATCTATCAATTCAATCTCTTGCGGGTGCAGTCGGATTAAGCCCGCAACACTTCGCGGTCCTCTTTCGCGAGTCCACCGGATTCACACCGCATCAATATGTCAACCATCGCCGCATCGCCTGCGCTCAGGAACTTCTGAAGAAGGCCGATGTGCCGCTCATTGAGATATCGATGCGATGTGGCTTCTCCAGTCAGAGCCAATTCATCACGACTTTTCGCAAGCTGGCAGGAATGACACCGGGGCGCTTCCGCTCATCACTGGCTGCTTCTCCGTCGTAGTTCGCACGTTGCTGTCACGCTCTGTGGGTAGTGCGACAAGTACGCCTGAAGAATCCAGAATTAGCCGCTATTCGAGAAAGCTAAGCAGTCTCTACTCACTCAAACTGTTAATGAAAGACAGTGGAGGCGCTTATGGAATCAAATGGAGAGCGAGAGTCAGCTAGGGCGATCGTATCACGCAGGTTTTTTCTGGCAGCCGGGTCAGCAGCGCTGAGCGCTGTTTCACTAACAGGAAACATGGAGGGGCAGATGACGCAGGCGAAGACAGATCCCTGGGGACACATTCTCGATGGCAGAGTGGCCGTAGTAACTGGAGCGGCACGCGGGATAGGGCGCGCAGCAGCCGTGGCCCTGGCGCATAGCGGAGCTAACGTGATTGGAATTGACATCTGTGCTGTCGTCGATCCGCGTTCGGGAGTGGAGCCTGCTAACCGTGCCGAACTCGATCAGACTGGTGAAATGGTCAGGAGCGAAGGCGTCCAGTGGAAGAGCTTTGTGCTGGACCAGCGCGACCTTCCCGCACTGCGCGTAGCCGCGGAGAAGATCAACGCTGAGTTTGGCCACATCGACATCCTGTTTGCCAACGCTGGTATTCAGGCGTTCCGTCCGTTACTTCAGATGGAAGACCCTGACTGGCACATCCAGATCGACGTCAATCTGACGGGCACAGCCAACGCGCTCCGTGCCTTTGCGCCGTATATGGTGCAGCAGAAACATGGCCGAATCATCATGACGACATCGACGCAGGGACGACACGGCACCTTGAACGGTTCGGCCTATTCGGCATCGAAGTGGGGCATCATTGGCTTGATGAAGTCTGCGGCGATGGAACTGGGTCCGCATGGCATCACCGTGAACTGCCTTGTGCCGGGACTCATCGATACACCACTCACGCGCCATGAGGAGCGATATGAGCAAGCTCTACAGGTGGCAGGACGCACACCAACCGGCGACAAAGCCGTGGACGAAGAAGCGGCTCGTAAGGTGCTGCAGAGCAAATCAATTCTCGGTGTGCCGTGGATCGATCCGGCAGAGATGGCGCCGGTTGTCGTGTTCCTCGCGTCTGACGCGGCACGAATGGTTTCAGGATCAACCTATGATGTAACAGGTGGTGACAGTGCCAACAACGTCTAGCGGCAGGCAGTTGACCGAAGTTGCAACGTCTCGCTACCGCTGGCTGCTATCACAAAAAGAAATCCTCTACCCCTTCGAAGTGGGATAGGCTTGGCCCTGGCGATCGGCGGCGCTTTGCGGTTGGCTAGCCGAAGGAGTAGGACGTGGCACCTCGTTTCATTCTTCGATCGTAGAGTGTTCAACGCTGAAGAGGCTCAAAGTCGATGCCATCTATCTCTTCTATCAGCATCGTGTCGATCTGAACGTTCCGATTGAAAATGTGGCCGGGGCGGTCAAGGAACTTATCAGGAGGGTAAGGTGAAGCACTTCGGTCTTTCGGAGGCGAACGCGAAGGCCTCCCCGGAGTTAACGGCCGGTATTTAGATGACAAGTTTTTCTGGCCCGTATTTGAGTGCGCTGAAAGCCTGAACGTTCCGATATATCTCCACCCAAACCGGCCGCCTCAACCGGTTGTAAGTGCCTATTACGAGGGGTTCAAACCTATTGTGTCCGGCTTTCTCGCACAAGCTGGGGTTGGTTGGCATGTTGACACCGGAGTTCATGCCCAGCGACTGATTCTTGGCGGCGTATTTGACGCGTTTCCACGTTTGCAGATGATTGTCGGACACAATTTCGAAATACTGAGCTGGACTGCATGGCGCGCGAACTATTCATTCCCACCGACAGATACGGGACTGAAGCGCACCATCATTGAATACCTTCGCGAGAATTTTTATGGCGGGATACTGGCAGGCGAGTACGCGGACCAGATACCCGGCGCGATGGATAAGAGCTGGAATTCGGCGTATCAGGCCTATCTGGGCGTGGCGAACACGATCGGTATCGACCGCGTCCTCTTCACCGCCGACGCTCCATACGGAAGCATGAAAGCCGGTCGGCGATTTTTTGATCAGATGCCCGTCGACGCGAATGACAAGGAGAAGATCGCGCACCTCAACGCAGAGCGTTTGCTCGGGCTCTCGTTCGAAGGCGAGAGAACACTTGCACGAACGGCCTAAATCTTCCTGGACCTCATCTCTCGTGAGTGTTTCTGGGCGTTGCCGCATATCGCGCGGAACGCCCAGAACCTTAAGCGATTGCCTCCCGTCACATTGCTCATTACGAAGAGAATTGCTCAATACGAATTTGTTGTGAGGGTGTGGAAGGGTGCCGAGACCGCTCAGGGCAGAAGAGCGGTGGGCTGATGGGATCCGGGTTTATTCGTGACGACAAGCCGACCTGGCGGTACCAATAATTGTCTACGTCGATTTAGAGACGTTTCGATTTGTGTGCCGCTCCGTAACGCAGGCCATCCACCAGCAGTGCGACCATTCTTCGCGCGTAGGCGGGTTCTTTGTCATGCGATACATTGCACAGGTTCGCGACGGCGTGCAAGAGATCTTTGGGGTCGATCTCTGAACGTACTGCGCCCGCTGCGACAGCTCTATCCAACAGAGTTGTCAGTGCCGGGAGAAGTCGCGCGTTGAAGTAAACCGGCAGAGCGCTATAGGCTGGGTCACCGGAACGCAACGCTGTTGCAAGCCCTCGCTTTGTGGCGATGAAATCCACGTAGCGTTGCATCCAGTGAGCCAATGCGTCACCAGGCTGGTATTTGCCTGCGAGTTCAGAGGCCGCATTCGCACAGGCATCCACCTCACTCTGAAAGACCGCCTTTATGAGATCCGACCGCTGCGGAAAATGGCGATAGACCGTCCCAAGGCCGACGCCCGCCTCTTCCGCAATCTCACGTACCGGGGCATCAACTCCCGATTTTCGAAAGACCTCCATAGCCGCTTTTAGGAGTGAACTCAGCTTGCGCTGCCCATCGGCACGCATGGGACGAGGCTTCGTCTCCTCAGGAAGTTGCTCCTCCGCGCGTTTTGGAACTGTCTTTTTCATGGGCAGGCACCTGCAAACGGAACAGTGTTCCGTTTATTATCTGGAACAGAGTTCCGGCTGCCTTTCCAGCATATCAAGGGGCAGCCCGATAGCGTATCGAAATTGGAAATGGAGAATGACATGTCGAATAAAGTTTGGTTCATCACGGGTGCTTCACGAGGTTTCGGACGCGTCTGGGCCGATGCTGCGCTCACGCGTGGGGACAAGGTGATAGCTACAGCTCGCACGTTGGAGAGCATTGCCGATCTCAAAGAGAAGTACGGTGCAAACGTTTTGACGTTAGAGCTCGATGTAACACGACCTGAACAGGTGAAGGCAGTCGTGGCGCAGGCACATGCTCACTTTGGCAGGCTTGATGTCGTTCTCAACAACGCCGGCTACCCTCTTATCGCAACGATTGAAGAAGCCAGCGCGGAGGATGTTCGGGCTCTCTATGACACCAACATTTTCGGAACGCTTTCTGTGATTCAAGCTGCTTTGCCGTTGCTGCGAGAGCAGGGTGGCGGTCACATTCTGGGCATATCGAGCACCCTTGGACACGTAACCATGCCGTTGATCGGCTACTACTGTTCCTCAAAATGGGCGTTCGAGGCGATCCACGAAAGCCTGGCCATCGAAGTAAAACCTTTCGGAATCAAGGTCACGATCGTAGAACCGGGTGCCTATGCGACCGAGTTTGGGGGGCCGTCGTCTGCGAAGTCTGCAGCGGAACTCGACATCTACGCGGAGATGAAGGCGCAGATTTTCGAACGGCTGAAGACCACCGAACGAGGCGATCCCAACGCAACGTCAGACGCCATGTTCAAGCTGGTGGACGCTGAGAATCCACCGCTGCGTTTGTTTCTCGGCAGCCACAATCTGCCCTGGGTGCGTTCGGCCTATGCCGATCGGATCGCGACCTGGGAAGCGTGGGAGTCCGTGGCCAACTCGGCCCAGGGCGGGTCGAAAGTGTAATTGTCGAGTCGTGTGGAGTTAAAAACCTAATTCTATCGAAGGAGCAATATGTCACAAGCATCCTTTCTGCCCCCGTGGTTCGCTCGCGCCATCGAGGCGCTTCAAGCTGGAGACATCGACGGCTGGATGGAGATCTATTCTCCCGATGCCATCCACGAGTTCCCGTTCGCGCCCGAAGGTGCTACCCGCAGCCTCGAAGGACGTGACGTTATTGGGGCCTATATGAGCCAGTTCCCATCGCGCATCCGTTTCGGATCGCTCAGCGACGTCCGCGTGCGCGAAGCTGGCGACGAACTTATCATCGAGGCCACTGGCCATCATCGGCGCATCGCAGACAACACACCAAGGGATCTCAGCTATGTCTGGTTCATCACCCGACGCGACGGTAAGGTAACGCACTTCCGGGACTACATGAACCCATTGCAGATCATCAAAAGCGGTTAGAGCGGAACGTCAATGAATCGCTGCGGCTTCCTGTTTGCTTAATGCCTTCTCGAAAGTCTCCTGAGCGTCAGCGACGAACTTCTTATAACCATCGGGGTCGATAAAAACATGGGGACCATCCTGCGGATAGCGCTTCAGTTTGGTGAGCATGTCGAAGTACCCACCATGGGCTCCCAGAAATACGTCGCAGGGCAAAGCACGCAACACCGAAAAGGTATGCTGGAAATCCTGAACAATACCGGGGTAGCTTACGGGATGGCCGGGTGTAACGACGAAGTGGTACTCCGACCAAAAACCCGTCCCGCCGACGATGACGATATTCCGCATCGTTTCCGCTGGCTCTCCTTGAAGGTGAGAGCGCATCGTCCATGTGGTACATCCGCGGGTATGGCCGGCGGTTTTATGGGCTGTCAGTGTCACACCCCCCAGGGTTACAGTGTCTCCGTCATGGAGAACGCGATCCACGTGTACAGGAGCGTATGTAGGAACGTTAGGCGAAGGCGACAAGAAGTCTGTGCGTGCACCGGTTTCAACGACGCTGACGTCGCCATCCATCACCATGTTCTTCGCACCTGTCTCGCGAATCACTTCCGCCGCACCAGCCATGTGATCGAAATGCGCCTGGCTGTTGAGCAGAACTTTGGTGTCACTCCAATGAAAACCCAGCGCCTCCACACTCGCCCGCAGTTGCGATGGAGAGGTAGCCAGGTTCGCATTGATGAGGATATTTCCTTTTTGCGTGACGACGAGGTAGCTGGCAAGGTCCTGGCTTCCCACGTAGTAGAGGTTGTCAGCAATTCGAAACGGAACAATCGGAGTAGTCCACGAAGGGTTTACCTGAGCAAGGATGAGTTTGGGGCTGGAAAATAAAAGTAGTAACAGGCAGGAGATGATAGCGCGCATTCTGCTTTTGTAGCAGAGCGGGAAGAGATTAAGCCGATCCGAAACGGCGAAAGAGGCAAAGCGCTCATTGACTTCAAAGGCACTCCCAGGATCAGTCCCCCTAAACGCGCATCTCGTCAGTGATGGCGCAACCGACGTCTGCCGTTGCTCCGTGGGGTTAACCTATCGCTCGGGAACGTCGCGTGCCTATTTCGGTCCGAAAATAGTGGGAACCGGGGCAGATCAGTCGACGATCACATGAGCAACTTTCTATTCTGATCAGTCGCTCGTCTCCTGCGAGGACCATCGATACGAAGCGCACCGGCACTCTGGAGCGGCACCGGTGCGCCGTCGACTGACTCAGGCTTGCGTGTAGTCCATGCCGTCCAGGTCGGTGATCAGGCTCGGTCCCGTTGGCTTCCAGTTCAGCTTCCGTTGCGTGAGCACGCCAGAGGCCGGCATATCATGCCCTGCGAAACGGGCAAGCCAGCCGAAGTGTGCCTCAGTATCTTCGGGCTTGATGCTGACCACTGGCACCTTCAGCCCGCGGCCCAGCGCCTCGGCGATAGCTTTCATCGAGATGCCCTCCTCGTCGACCGCGTGATAGATCGCGCCCGGCTCAGCCTTTTCAAACGCCAAACGGTACAGCCGCGCAACATCGGAGACATGCGCCGCCGGCCAGCGGTTGTCGCCATCGCCGATGTAGGCCGAGACACGTTTCTCTCGTGACACGGCGTGGACGTAGGGAATCAGACCCTGCTTGCGTGTGTCATGAACCTGCGGCAGCCGGACTACGGACGTGTTCACCCCGCGCGCCGTCAACTCCTTCACAACCGCTTCCGCAGCCGCGCGCGGATTCCACGAAGCGGTCGGTCCGTCTTCCGTCGATGGCTTGCCGTCTACATTGGCCGCGATCGCCGTACCCGAGGTGATGACGAACGGTCGGTTCGAGCCCAGCAGGACCTCGCCGATTGCCTCGATCGCCTTGCAGTCGTCATCACAGTTCTTCTGAAACTGCGAGAAGTCGTGGTTGAAGGCCAGATGAACGACGCCGTCCGACCTGGCTGCTCCGTCGCGCAAACTGTCGAGGTCCTCGATATTGCCATATTTCACCTCGGCCCCGGCTGCCCGCAGAGCTTCCGCTCCGGCCTCCGATCGTGTCAGCCCCAGCACCTGATGCCCTGCATGAATAAGGTCCGGAACCAGCGCCGAACCGATGAATCCCGGTGCCCCAGTTACAAAAATACGCATGATGATTCTCCTTAGGTTCCACGAATACGCGGCCGATCTGCACCGTCGATCAACTAGATGAGTTCGGAGCGCATACGATCTATACTGAAAGTCCGAATGATCGGTCCAATAGTCCCGCCACCTCAGAGCCCCGAGATTCAGAGATCCGACGTGTCGCCTATGCAACCAGGTCCTGGATCGGGTCAGCGTATGGACCCGCTCTCCGAGGTTCTTGCCCTGATGAAGCCGCAGGTTTACGTCGCCGGCGGCTTTGCGGTGCTGGGCGACATGGCCATCCAGTTTCCGAAACATCAGGGAATCAAGTGCTACGCCATGCTCGCCGGCCAGTGCTGGCTGGTCGTCGAGGGCGTGCCTAAGCCGGTGCTGCTGCACGCCGGAGACTGCTTTCTGCTCCCCCGTGGACTTCCATTCAGCCTCGCCACCGATCTCTCGCTCGAACCGGTTCTCTATACCGACGCTCGCGTCCGGCTCGGTATGAGGAGCGAAGCCCCGGGAGTCACCGAAGGCGCGCGGTACATCGCTGGCGGCCATTTCGCCCTGACCGGCAGCCACACCGAGATGATCCTTCACTCGCTGCCGCCCATCGTCCACATCCGCCGAGAGTCGGACAAGGCCGCCATGCGCTGGTCGCTCGAGCGCATGCGTGAAGAACTCAGCAACCCACAACCCGGCGGTTCACTGATTGCGCAACAGCTCGCCTACATGATGCTCATCCAGGCGTTGCGGCTGCACCTGGCTGACGCCGCGAGCACTGATCGCGGCTGGCTTCCTGCGCTGTCTGACAAACACATGAGCATCGCCATCGCCAGCATGCACAATGATCCAGGGTATCCCTGGACTCTGCAGTTGCTGGCTGAACGCGTCGGCATGTCGCGCTCGGTCTTCGCCCTGAACTTCCGCAGGACCGTCGGCGCCACGCCTATGGAGTACCTCACCCGCTGGCGCATGCTTCTGGCTGCCGACCGCCTGAAGAGCTCCTCAGACGGCCTCTGCGCCATCGCGCAGTCGCTCGGCTATGAGTCCGAGAGCGCCTTCGGTAAAGCCTTCCGCCGCGTGATGGGCTGCTCTCCAAGGCAGTACACCCGCTCTGCCGCACCCTGCTCCCTTCCTGTAAAGCCCGGCGCTGAAGATTACGAGCATGAACTTGCTGTAACTGGGTAGAAGGCTTCTCCGACCCAAGATCGTAACGGGTAGAAAGGCCGCTCATCATCTCGCTGATGAACCGATTGATGTCATCAAGTTGCATGAGGTTTGCCACGAGGTCTCGCATTGCGCCTGACTGTGGGTCGGGGCGCATGATGGCCGCCTGCCGTACCGGCGTCCTGGATAGACAGTTCGTGAGGGCGCCGACCCCGCAAACCAGAGGCGCGATGGCCTTGTTGGATGCGCCCCGCACTCACTGAATCGAAACCACCGCAGCAATAATCGAAATTCCGTATGTAGAATGATTAGCCGTAGAGGATTAAGATTTGTGTCGGCAATATAAGAAGTTGGGTTGATTGCTCATCTGTGTCCTTCAGAGCAGTCCTGCTTATCAAAAAGGCGGAGAACCCAACCGAGGGTTTCCTTGAGCATCTCTCGCTTCTGTCACTGTGCCATTCTTCTGCTGCTCAGCTGTCCTGTCGGATCCCTTCGCGCGCAAATCCCGAGCTCTGGCGGCGTGCAACAGGTTCCCGCGACACCGAGTTCTCCACCGTCCAACAATATCTACCCGCAGATCGTCCGCATTAGTTTCGTCCAGGGCGACGTCCGCATCGCCCGCGGAGAAGACAAAGGAGGAGCCTGGGAAAAGGTCGCGGCTGATCTTCCACTCGCAACCGGCTTCAACCTCGTGACCGGCAAGGGCCGCGCCGAGATCGAGTTTGAAGACGCCTCGACCGCCTACCTCGGAGAAGACTCTGTTCTCGCGTTCAATGACCTCAGCACCACGAACGGCACTCCACACACTGAACTTGCTCTCCTCTCCGGGACTCTCACGGTGCACATACAGACCACCTTCCCTGGCGAGTGGTTCGTCATCAAAACTCCTACTGACGGTATTGCCGTAAAGTATCCCAGCAAAAACTATCTGCGCATCAACAGTTATCTCGATGCTACGTCCCTCACCCCGCAGGAGGACGCAATCGTTCGTTTGGCCAGCACGACGGCACAGCGAACCGTTAAGGGACAGACGGTCACCTACAGCGGAGGCCGCCGCGTCCTGCTGGACACAGCCGAAACTCCGTCCCCGGACCAATTCACCGAATGGGACCACTGGGTCGCCGACCGCGTCGCCGCGCGAACAGTCGCGATGTCCACAGCCATGAAGTCCGCCGGCCTTACCTCGCCGGTCCCGGGTCTCACTGAGATGAACGGTCAGGGTACCTTCTTCGCCTGCGCACCCTACGGCACCTGCTGGCAACCAACGAATGGCTGGGCCCATCCGCAATCGAATACGCCCCCGGCTAATTCTTCACAACCCAGTGTTACCCAATCCAGTAATCTTCAGACCGAAACACCCTCGTCCGATCCGCAACAAACTCCGTCCGCCAGGAAATACGTCAAAGTAAATCAGACCCAACCCACCGCTGCCGCCTCCCTGCTATACACCGAGGATGATTACTTTCCCTGCACCCCCTACCCGGTTCAGAACCTCATCGCACGAGACCCTGTCACCGGCAACGAAAGCATCCTCTACTCCACCCTCGATCCTTACGACGCCCCATATGACTGGGCCATCTGTCACACCGGCACCTGGATCAACCGTCAGCACCGTTACATCTGGGTCGCTGGGACCAAACGGCATCATCATTGTCCGGTTCGCTGGATTAAGAACGGTCATAACACCGGCTATGTTCCTCTTCATCCCCACGACGTCGTGGGCAAGCCTCCCATTAATATGAAATACGGAGTCTTCCGCCCAACCGGGAAAAAAGGCGAGTCCGTCGAACGCATTGCGTACGATCCAGGACACCCCGCGAAGGTCCTTGACTCCCCTCCGAAAGACTTCCGCAAACCATATATGCCCACGCTCGCTCACGTAGAAGCGCCTAAAGTCGAAGCACGTATGCTCAGAGAACCAAACGTCGGCGGCAAAGATAGTTCACTTTCAAAGGAGCGCACCGTCGCTCTCTCCTTCGATCACAAATCACAGAGTTTTATGCTGGCCCGTCAGGTCACGCAGGGCAACCGGACCAGCACGGTAGTCTCGCCATTAGGTGGCCGCAACGGCACTCTGCAGGCGCACTCGGGAGAAGGCAGTTTCGGAGGCGGCAACAGAGGTGGAGGCTCAGGCTCCTTTAGCCACGCTTCATCGGGCGGAGGCGGAGCTGGTGGAGGAGGTTTTCACGGTGGAGGTGGAGGAGGCGGAGGCCACTCAAGTGGAGGGGGAAGAAGCGGTGGTGGGGGTGGCCACAAATAAGACAGTCTGTAGCTGACAAATACTCAGGTAGTCGAAGGCTACTCTGTATGGTCCATGAAGATTGCCTTCGGTGCCGGCCGGTTTCCTTGACTCTTTCATCCGTGCAGCGACCCGCAGGCTCAAGCCTCGCATTGGGCTTGCTATTCCGTACTGCTGTATCCGTCAGTGGCATCTGGGACACCTATTTTCCCGTTGCCCCTGATTCTGTCCCGGTTGCCCAGGATGGCAATAGACTCCACGGGACAGCAATAGATGTGGAAAACGTCCATATCCCATTAAAAATAAATGGAATACAGACGTTTATGGATGACTATAGAACTGAAAATGGTGGAGGCGGCGGGAGTCGGTCGGACTTAGCCTCTTCATTCTAAGCAACTTATTGATTCTGCGAAGATCAAATCTGTCATGATTCGCATCATTTTCAGATCTTGGCACAATCCGGTCACAAAATGCCTTAAATCCGGACCCTACTCGCTTCTCAGAACATCCCACACTTCGCAATCTGGATTCTTCATCCAGGAACGCCGCAGTGCTTTGTTAACTTTATACGTCAGAGCTCTAAACAGGGGTTCAGGAAGAGATATTGTTTGTTGCTCTCCGTATCGAGAGCGGTCGCTTGACCGTTGAAAGAAGGTTTGGCTTCCAGGCAGCGCGCACACTCTCTTGTAGCTGAATCTGTCTCGCCTTCACGAAAGGGGAGTAGTTCCTCTCTGTAATTCTCACTGAAGAGTGGCCAAGCAGAAGCGAAACCTGGTCAATAGGGACGCCAGCGAGCAGCATCTCCACAGCAAAAGTGTCCCGGAACATGTGGGGATGGCACCGCTTCTTCTTTCCGGCTCCACGATGTCGGTCAACTTGAAGAGGCGACGATAGCTTCGCTGCCAATGGGACACAGCGGTTTTGGGATCGCCATTGCCACTCCAGAAAAAGTATCGCGGGTTGGGCGCCAGACCCGAAGGAACGGTATTGAGGGTCTCGAGCACATGAGGGGGCAGGGGAACATACACAGGTGTTCCGGTCTTGGCCTGGTAGAGGAGGATACTGTCTTTGTGTAGGCGGCTTCGTTCGAGAGTCACGGCGTCTCCAATACGAAGGCCGCCCCAACGCAGGAGCAGGGTAATGGCACGAAGCCGCGTACGATTCTCGTCTACTCGGTAGCCGTTATCATCTCCACAGATATACGTCGCAGCAATGATCCTCTCAAATTCTTCGCAGGTGAAGTAGTCCGTAGGGATTTGAACGAATTTGATCTTTCTCATTCCTGCGGCAGGGTTCTGACTAATGTAGCTGCGCTTGGTGCATTCTCGGAAGAAGCCGATCAACCGTTCCTGCTTCTTTTGTTTGGACATGCCTTCGTCCTTCCACGTAGTGCGGAAGGTGAGCAGGGCATCGAGATCAATCTCGTCCAGATAATCCAAACCCTTCGCTTTGGTCCAGCCTAGAAATTGCCTGCGAAACGTTGTTTCAAGCTTGGAGATGGTCGAGGATCTGAGTTCCCGGCTGCGAGCATCTGCCATATAGGCCTCGACCGCTGTTTCTACCGCTATCCTTGGCATCGCCAATTGGAGCGGAGAGACCTCTTCGAATGAAGCCGAACAGACAATCGCTTCTACTAGAGCGGGAGTAGCAACTGCGGGTCTTTGCTCGGCAGCAGGATCCATAGTTTGTGTTTCCGCATATTCCGGAGAGCCACTGAAGGGTGGCAGTCCTTTTATCCATGCCTCCTCCAGGCGGAGTTGATACTTCTCCGCGATGTCCCAGTGACGTGTTCCAGCGCTTTTACGGAAGCGTTTATGGTCGGCTCTTCCTCCGATCCATTTGGGACAACTACATCGTCGATATAGCCGGTTGCGGACATATTTGCAGTCTGCGGAATGGCGAGTGTAAACGGAGAGTACGGGTTTTCTCCACCTGAGCGAGACATCGTACTGCTTGTTAAAACTGGTCAAGGACTGATTTGACTTGTTGAGAGTGGGGGAAGGAGGATTTGGAGCAGGGAAGTCGTGCAATTCTGTGTTCTTTCCTTCATTCATGAACGAGACATGTCCAATGTCATCGCATTGATATTGCACTTTACGGAGATATTCGAGGCATGGAACTGCCGAGACTCTTCGAGGCGGCCGAACGTGCATTCTCTCCGAGGCTGCCGAGAGTCTACGGGGTGTGTATCCACTAAGTGGTTGTATCTTCTATCTTTTCACAGATCTGAAGGACGTGCTTCAGAGCTTGGTGCAATACGAAACATTCCGTCAGACTCAGTCAATCTTCCATTCGCGACCAGTGACTGCTTTCGGCCGTTGATGAGGTCTCGGAGCTGACTGCTCGTGGACTTGAATCCGAGCATCCGCGAAACCGCCTGAACTATCTGTTCAGCGGTTCCGCCCCATGCTCACTTCGATGACACTTAGGATGCCGGCATCAATTTCTACGGGCGGCAGCATCTCTATTCGCCGCAAACCTGGCGAATTCACTAAGGATCGGTCTCGTGGAATGTTTTCCTTACCTTTGATACATAAAAAGTCTCCTCCGATAATGAGACCCTCATCAATTGCTTTTTGGATTGCTATCTCCAATGCCGTCTGAATCCTTCCTCCTGAGCGCTGGAGATTCCAAGCCGAGCGAATACGAACGACGACCTCGTCACGATGGACAGGGCCCTCAACTGCGACGACATCTTCCACAAACTTTGCCAGAAGCGTTAGCGAGGTAGACGGAAGATCTTGATGTGTTGGAACTGCCGTCAAGGTGGCTTCTTTGTAGAAACTGGCAGTAGTTTCAGTGAGAGCTTCCAGGCTCAGTTCGGCGAAGTCTCCGCGTTCGATCGTAACGATCTCTACAGGTACGGCTACGTCACGTTTCTGAACTCCTTCGTTTCGCAGGACCTCTTGCGCATCCTTGATTGCCTGAAGGAGCTTCTGTGCCTGCTCTGCAGGACGCTGTAACCAATCCATCGCCCAAATCCGATGAAGTTGCCATCCATGATCGCGCAATACCGCGTTTCTGAGGCGGTCACGATCCCGCGCAGACTGAGCATTGGCGTATGAAAGGCCATCCAGTTCAACGCCGAGGACGTACCGCCCAGGCCGTTCCGGGTCAGCGACAGCAATGTCGATGAACAAACCTGAGAGCCCGACGTGTCGATGTACTTGGTACCCCTGCACCTGAATCACATGTTCAACCTGGTCGCCCATGGCACTCAGAGATGGATCTTCAGACGCAAATCGTCCCAATTGCAGGCGGCCTGTCCGGGCATAGTGAAGAAAGAGTTTGAAGGCTACGACACCTTTACCTTTCGCCCGGTCTGTATCGATATCTTCGTCGGTGATCGAAGCGAATACATCGCAACGTCGTTTCGCCCGGCTGATCAACACGTTCAGTCGTCGTTCTCCGCCATCTGTGCCCAGAGGCCCGAATCTCATGGCGAAGAAGCCTTTTTCATTGCGACCATATCCGACTGAGATGAAGATTACGTCGCGTTCATCGCCCTGCACGTTCTCAAGGTTCTTGATGAAGAAGGGTTCGCTCGGATGTGCTGTAAAAAAGGTTTCAGCCGAAGGATTTACACGGCGCATAGCCTCAAGCTGGTCCAGAATCGCTTTGCGCTGACGTACCGAGAATGTCGCGACGCCCAAGGAATGCTCAGGGTGATCCAGAGCATGACGGATCACAGCTTCTGCAACAGCCTTCGCCTCAATTGAATTTGCCCCGCTAGATCCCGATTCAAAAACGCCGTTCGCGATGTGGATGAAGCGAAGTCCCGTGCCCGCCTCCTGAGTGTAAGGGCTCGGGATGATCCGTAGCTTGTTCTCGTAGAACTGACTATTTGAGACAGCAATGAGCGACTGATGTCGGCTTCTGTAGTGCCAGCGGAGCATGCGTTGAGGCAGACCACGCGCCAAACAAAGCCCGAGTACGCTTTCTACATCGCCCACTTGCGCGCCGGCTGTTTCGTCATCATCGTCAGCTGCTGAACTGTCATTGGTCATTTTGCTGAAGAACTGCGTCGGCGGTAGCTGACGCTCGTCGCCAACCACCACGATCTGCCGACACCGAGCAATCGCGCCGAGCGCATCGACGGGCTGAATCTGACTTGCCTCGTCCATCACCAGCAGGTCGAACATCATGTGACCGGGCGAGAGAAACTGCGCCACGGAAAGTGGGCTCATCATCATTACCGGTTTCAGCGCCTGGACCACTGGCGCGGCTCTTAGCATCAACTGACGAATGGGCATGTGGGCGCGGCGTTTCGCAATCTCGCCACGAAGAATGCCGACCGGCCCGATTCCTCCTGATGGCGGAATTCGACGATGGTGCGCTCGGGCGACTGCTAACGCTGCAGCTTTGATGTGTTGCAGGTCCATCGAACGGAACGAGCCAATAGTTCGCTCATGAAGCGCACCATCAAAGCGAGCCAATTCGGGAAATGTCCGCAATTGATCCTGTAATAGCCCTTCGTAGTATGAGGCGTGGAAACATTGAAGCAAATCCGGTCCAACAATCGTTCCCGTCTCAAGTGCCCCAACGAAATCGCTCAGTCCCAGTTCCTTTGCTCGTTTCGACCGCTCTTGGTAACTTGTCCAATGCGAAAGTTGCTCACGCTGTTCCAGCATGCGGTTGAGCCTGGCTTCAAATGGTCTTAGAAGAAGTGAATCCAGGTCTGGACCGTTCTCAGCGCTCTGCAGGTCCCAGTGAAGCAACTCAACGAGGAGAGCAAAATTGCGGCGGCGATCTTCGCGAGCCATTCCCAGCTCTGTGGTCTGTGACGATAGTGACGCACAGTTCTCGATCCCGCCAGCTATCCATCGAACGTCTTCGTTCTTAGAGATCCATGCAGTTGCCTCACTCATCGCCCCCCAATCAGACGATTCATTTTGCCACATCTCTCCAAACGCATTTGTTCCCAGGGCGCTGGCATCAACCAATGCAGCCTTCGTGGCCAGAAACTCCTCAATCGTTCGCAATAGCGAAACTCTCTCGGAAAGAAGAGGAGGCGGCACTACTGCTATCCGGCGAAACAGAGCATCCGCAGCTGCAATCGGGCTCAACTCGTGAACGAGTTGTTCAAAGCTCGGATCGGAAGGAACCACTTGGGAGATTGCGGTTAGGTTGCTCCTGAGCTCACGAACAAGACTGCCCAGTTTCGCAATTTCAATATGTAATGCTTCGCTCTGTCTTTGCGATGCCGCGAGGTTGCGGATCATCGTCCGATCAGACGACAAAGAAAAGTGTGAAAGGCCTCTCATCCAAGCTGTCAGAGCCAGCAGGTGAGAAGACGCAGACCTGGCGCCTCGCCATTCAGGCCCGAAGATTTCGGAGCCGAATTCCTTCTCTCGATCAATTTCTACTGATGCCTTCCTGCCGCGTTGCAATGCATCCAGCAAGGCGAGCTTGTGATTGAGTGGAGCCTTCGGATCCGACAGGAACGAATTCACAAATCGATTCTGCTGGCGCCAGCGGCCGCTGAAGAAGCGTGTCAAGCTCGTACCGTACTGTCCCAGAACCTGTCGCTTCGCTCAGATCTGCCTGCCAGCCTGCATCCGAAACCTGGTTCCCGACGATCTCCTTCGCCTTTTCCAAATTGGCAAGAGCTTCGGCGATGTCATTTGCGCGCTCGACTTCGTTCTCCCATCTCGAGCTCAAGAATGCTCCGGCTGATACCGCAGGAGCATTCGCAATCTGCGTTGCCACTTGTAACAACAACTCCACGGACTGAAGAGTTTCCAACGCCTCTGTGCGCTTGATGGAGCGGTTGAGGGAAGCCGCAGCTTCGCATAATTTGGGAATCGCCAACAACAACTCGGCCACGATGGACAACTGCGTTTCAGAGAGTCCCTGGGGTAGGACGGCGAGCGTTTGTATAGAAGACACAAGCTCTGATCGATCCAGCCCTAAGATTTCCTCTACCTTCACTCGACCGTGGAGATTGGTCATCAGATCCCTGTATCTGATACCTAGATCGATCAATGCTTCAATTTCGTGAAGCCCGGTCCACGCCTCTGACCGTAATGCAACCCCGCTCAGCCCCGGAGCTGTGGCCACACGGCGTGCCAACTCCTCCATCTCCATTGCCTGACGTAACGATTCCGGTTCCGGTGACTGCAACGTCATCGCCAGCGTTGATATGCCAGCAAGATATGATCGGAGTGCTCCTAGGATTGGATCGATACGCATGGCCAGTCGTGTGACATCCGTGGGGAGCAGAGGAGGAAGATCAACACCATGCCACGCATGCTCCGCAGGTGGGCCAATGAG
>Ga0302315_10002261_pt1 | contig 18393 bp, 18 predicted proteins | sample III_Palsa_N3_1_FD_200532 | JGI IMG/M metagenome (GOLD analysis project Ga0302315, IMG submission 200532) | Peat permafrost microbial communities from Stordalen Mire near Abisko, Sweden - III_Palsa_N3_1 | ecosystem: Environmental > Terrestrial > Soil > Palsa > Peat permafrost | place: Sweden...
GTTCGGACCATGCGCATTGGAATGCGGGCCGAGCACGCCGGTGATCAGGAACTGCGCCTGCGGAAACTTCTCACCCAGCATGCCCATGAACGGGATGCTGCCACCCTCACCCATGTAAACGGGCGGTGCACCGAAGTAATGCTGCGAGGCATCGGCGACCGCCTGTTCCAACCAGGGCGACAGCTGCGGCGCATTCCAGCCACTACCGTCCTTTTCTAGTACAAAGGTAACTTTCGCGCCATATGGCGGATCCTTCTCTAGCAATTGCTTGAGGAAAGCACCGGCCTTCACTCCATTGAGGGTTGGCGGCACGCGCAGGCTCAACTTCACCGACGTCAGCGGACGCAACACGTTGCCTGCGCTGTCCAACGACGGCATACCGCCCATGCCGGTCACGGCTAGCTGTGGGCGCCAGGTGCGATTGAGCACCAGCTCGACCAGATCATGGGTAACCGGCTGCATGCCCTCAACCCATGGAAACTTTCTGTAGATATCGGCACCAAGCACCCCGGCCGAGGTCTTGGCCTGCTCGACCCGCTGCGGCGGGATCTCAACGTATAGCTCCTTCGGCCTGATCTGGCCGGTGGCCGGATCCTCCAGGCGCGACAACAGTTCGCGCAGGATGCGGAAGCTGGACGGTACGACGCCCGACGCGTCGCCCGAATGCACGCCTTCTTGCAGGACTTGTACGGTCAGGTTGCCGCCAGTCATTCCGCGCAACGAGGTTGTCAGCCACAGCTGGTCGTAATTGCCACAGCCGGAATCCAGGCAAACCACCAGCGATGGGCTACCAATACGCGCGGCCAGATGGTCGACGTAATAGGGGAGGTCATAGCTGCCCGATTCCTCGCAGGCCTCGATCATTATCACGCATCGCGCATGCGGAATGCCCTGGTCATGCAGCGCCAAGAGCGCGGCGAGCGAGCCGAAGATCGCATAGCCGTCGTCGGCTCCGCCACGACCGTACAGCTTGTCGCCCTTGATCACCGGTGTCCAGGGTCCGAGCCCTTCAGCCCAGCCGGTCATCTCCGGCTGCTTGTCCAGATGGCCGTACAACATCACGGTGCCGTCACCTTGGCCCGGCACCTCGATATAGATCAGCGGCGTGCGCCCTTCCAACCGCACCACTTCCAGCGTGGCACCCGGTAGTGCCGATAACTTGGAACGCGCCCAAGTCTCCATCAGCTTGACCGCGGCGTCCATATAGCCGTGTTCAACCCATTTCGCATCGAACATCGGCGATTTGTTGGGGATGCGGATGTACTCGACCAGCTGCGGCACGATTTCGTCGTCCCACAGGCCGCTGACGAAACGGGAAATTCGGGCAGTATCCAAGGTCAAGCTCCGGCGACGATCAAATTTGCATTGTAGCAGAGGCCTTCGGAAGCGCCGGGCGCGGACACGCCATCAAGCAGCGCGCTAGACCTGACCCGGGGCTCAGTGTGCCAGCCTATATAGGCCGCGGGGATTAAGTGATCGGCTCTGCTCGCGCGCCGCACGCGGATGTGAGGGTCAGTGCGCGCAACAAGGCGGTCACAGCTGGTGATGCCAGTTCACACCATTCCACCCCGACTCCATGTCGGTTGTTACGTGCAACGTACGCGGCAAGGCTCAGCGCCTCCTGCTGTGGTTGCACCGTCGATGCGAATACAATCCGGACTCTCGACAGCACGCGAAGGCCGAAATCGGCTTTTATGAACGCGCCCGTAACGCTGAAATTCGCCAATAGTGCACCCCTTAGGGAACTCCCCAGGGGCGCTATCTGAATGGGAATGTCTACGGCGATTCGCCGACCCCAACGATGTTCCATTTAACCGGCACCTTTGGCCGCTAGGCCCTTTTGAGCGACATGGCCCTTCAATCCTGACGGTACATCAATCGAGCTTGGCGTCTCGTTGCGTCGATCAAATTGGCCCGACAGTTCTACGGAAACTTCTGCCTGTTGCCTGACGAGTTCAACAGGCGCTCGACAGCATCCGTCACACCCGACAAAGTGAGACTGCGATTGACGCCCTTGTGCCGACGACCGATCGAGACTTCGTCAAAATCGTACGTGGTGCGAAGTCTTGGTTCTGTACGGAAGCGCACTTAGTCAAACGAAAGTGGGTCATGAGAATGTGCTTCCTAAGTGCGATGCCGCACCGAACGCCCCTGCCCAAAACTTGTATATGTATGGGGGGTCAACTCATTCTTCATTCAAAGGATCAGTGAAATCATGAATCGCAAACTCAATGGCGTGGGCGTTGCCCATGCCGATCAACACTCCACGCCCCACCTCCGTATGCTGATGGCCGAGGCGGAGCACGCGCCGGTGCCGACATCGATCAGTTGGACGCAGACGTCTCATGAACGATCTGCTGCACTACGCCGTGACCGGATCGCGGTCGCGGCCTTCTACATGTCGGAAGCTCGCGGTTTCGCGCCGGGGCACGAGGCGGAAGATTGGCTCCTGGCCCAGAAGCAGGTCGATGCCACCGACGCCGGGTAGGTTGCATTGGCGTGGCAATCGTGTCGAGCGCATGCCGTAGTCGCTCATCGCCAGAGGCATTACGGGGTTACGAGCGCTGGTACTCGAAGTGGGTGTCGCATCGACGCCAACGGTTAATGTTGTTTCTCAGCAGAACATTAAGGCCAAGGGGTTTTGATAACGAACGCAGGTAGCAGGGCCACCGCTCGAATGCGGAAAAGCTATAATTTCGGCACTTTATTTAGCTGTATAACTATGTAGTCTCGTCCCACCCCATTTCAATCATCTTTTTGACGCAGTCTTGTGGCAAGTACTCGGCCCATTGCAAAATGTTGTTCTTCGCGCGAATAGTATCCGCCTCGATAGTCTTCTCCTCGGGCGGGACGACGATTGAGGGTTCCTGTGCCGAGGCAGGGAAAGCTCTTTGTACGTGGGTGTCCGCTTCCATCGATGCACTCCCTGTTTTAGCCTACACGTTGTAATAGTTGCATAAAGCTTTCCGCGCGCTCTGTGCAGTAGCGCACTTAAGGGGGGGCTGTGTTGGTTATCTCTCAAAATGGCTCTGTTCACCCTCCAAGGCCGCAATTTTCCTATCCGTGCCGATTCCGATGCTCTCGGCCCCTAATGACCTGCAGGGTGTTTGCCGTATCATCTGAAACTTAAGAAAAGGGCCAATTGATCCGATTTGAATAGCAGCGTGGTGGTGCGTAGCGCTTTGAGAGCATTTGCCACAGAAGGTCCGTCGCTAGAGTCTGAAGCGCTACAACAGGCGTGCGCAAAGGCCCCGTCCGATTCAGTTCGGCGGCAGCTGCGCCATGGGAGTCGGCTTCTTGGAAAATGGGAAGCTCTAGCGTTTCTCTTGCCGCTTGTTGAGTCAGCGGAGTCGGCGTTGGCAGTTGCGGAAATCGGGCGCTGGCAACGAGCCTCGATTCGACGATTTACGGTGCTGAAGCCCAGCATGCGTCTGGCGCTGATGTCAGGGTTGAAGAACGTGCAAGATGAGCGGCCGAGCCCGCGGTGGGCCGATATTCTCGAAAAGGTGCGGCGTTCGTGAAGTAAAGGGGCGACTTGGCACCTCGTCCCTGACCGACTATGCTGCGCGCCCAATGAGCATGCCCGTCGCCATCGGTGTCGATTTCGGCACCACCAACACCGTGGTCGCGCTCGGCGATGGGAGCGATCATGTCCAGCTGGTCGCCTTCGAAACCCCTTCCGAGCCCACCGCCACGTTCCGCTCGGCCCTCAGCTTCAATCACGACCCGGACGAACCGACCGGGCGGGCGGTCAATGCAGGGCCGTGGGCGATCGTGGCTTATCTGGACGACCCAAGCGAGACCCGCTTCATCCAGTCGTTTAAGAGCTATGCGGCCAGCTCCTTGTTTAAAGAGACTGTGGTGCTGGGCCGGCGCTACACCTTCGAGGATATGCTGTCGGACTTCCTGCTGCGTCTGCGCGATAAAGCCGGCGGAGTTCTGGATGCTGCCGGCGGGCGCGTCATTGTCGGGCGGCCGGTGCGGTTCGTGGGTGCGAGCACTGATATTGCCTTGGCGCTGAAGCGTTACCAGATCGCGTTCGAGCGATTGGGGTTCACCGACATCCTGTATGCCTATGAGCCGGTTGCCGCGGCCTTCTTCTTCGCCCGGCGCCTGGAGAAGGACGCCACGGTCCTGGTCGCCGACTTCGGTGGCGGCACCAGTGACTTTTCCATCATCCGTTTTGAGCGCAAGGGCGGGGTGCTCGGCGCCCGCGCGCTTGGCCAATCCGGCGTGGGTCTCGCGGGAGACGCCTTCGACTACCGCATCATCGACAACCTGGTCTCGCCGGCACTGGGCAAGGGGTCAAGCTATCGCGACCTCAACAAGATCTTGTTGGCGCCCAACCGCTTCTACACGAGCTTCGCACGGTGGGAACAGCTGGCCCTGATGCGCACCTCGCGGGACATGCGCGACATCCGCACCCTGATGCGCAAATCCTTGGAGCCGGAAAAGGTCGGTAGGCTGGTCGAGCTGCTCGATGGCAACTATGGCTACCCCCTCTATCAGGCAGTCTCAAAGCTGAAGGAGACGCTGTCAGTTGAGACCAGCGCCCGATTTGAATTCAACGCCGGCAGTATCAGCTTGGAGGCGACGGTGGAACGCTCCGCCTTCAACGGTTGGATCATCCGCGAGCTGGCTGCGATCGAAGCCGCCGTTGATGAAGCCATGGCCGACGCTGATCTGGCCCCCCATCAGATCGACCGCATCTTCCTTACCGGCGGCTCATCGTTCGTCCCGGCGGTTCGGGCCATATTCGAGACGCGCTTCGATCCAGCCAAGATAGCAACGGGCGCGGAACTAGAGTCGATCGCGTCAGGGCTGGCCTTGATGGGTGGGGAGGCGGACGTGGAGCGATGGTGCGAGAGGGCGGGGTGACGCGGCTTGGCTGCGTTAGTGGCGAGCAAGATCCGCATTACAGAGAATTTCGATACATGCACCTTCGATGAACGCGAGCATGTTAAATCGCCAAGCAATCAGAACAGATAGTCGCCGATCGGCATCTCCCTGAAAAACCAATCCTTCCGTCGGTTATTGGCGTGCTTTAGACTGGATGATGGCAAAAATAACCCGCAGGAAGAAGGTCTCGCGCACCCGGATTACTCTGGCTCTGGTCTTGCTGGCGCAATCGTGGATTATCGAGGCAGCCAACGCGGAGGCGCTGTTCAGCTTTGAGGCCGGGTCGATGAAGGTCCCAATCGATGGCCGGGAGTTCAGGCTGGCTGTGCACATCTTTCGTCCGAATGGAGCCGGTCCGTTTCCGCTTGTGGTGATCAATCACGGCACGCCTGTCAGCGTAGCCGACGCGCGCAAACAAAAGCCCGGATTCGGCGCTGCGTCCGCGTGGTTCGCGGAACACGGATATGTCGTGGTCGTCGCGCAAAGACCAGGATTTGGGGAGTCTGACGGTCCGTATCTTGAGCCCTCGGGATCGTGCTCCAACCGTGATTATGTGCGTGACGGACGCCAGACCGCGGTTGTCGAATCGGCGATCGTCTGGACGTCTTCGCGACTGCCCGGCGTCGATCCGAGAAGGATTATCGTCGTCGGTCAATCTGCGGGCGGATTCGGCGCGATAGCGCTGGGCGATGCGCCGCCGCCCGGAGTGGTGGGGATCATAAGCTTTGCCGGCGGCCGCGGGGGCGACGACCACGAACACATCTGCAGTGGCGCGGATCGTCTTGCCCAGGCTGCTAGAACCTTCGGCGAGACGAATCAAGTGCCGCAGCTATGGCTTTACGCTGTCAACGACCACTTCTTCCCACCGACGGTCGCACATCTACTGTTCGACGCCTACAAGGCTGGTTCGAAGCCCGTCGTTCAGTTCGTGGAGTTGCCGCCTTTTGATGGCGATGGACATAAGACGTTCGGCTCCGCCGATCCTGCAGTTTGGGCTGACCCCGTCACCAATTTCCTGGCCGATGTGCAGAAGCCGCATTAAGAAGTAACACAGGAGATTCATTGACGCCATCAAAAATTGTTTTACCAAGTACACTGATTTCAATGGCCGTACGACGCGGTCGGAGTTCTGGTGGTGGGTCCTATTTACGTTCATAGCCTCCGCAGCGTTCGGGATTGGGAGTCTGCATCTATCGGCTGCGTTCGCGGTTGCGACGTTGTTGCCGGGAGCGGCTGTCACGACACGCTGGTTGCACGACTCGCGACAAGGCCGCCTCCATATCAAACTTGTTCCCGGTGAATCCGGGGAGCTCTGTCCCCTTACCCTGGAGTGATCACAATGGCTCATTCAAATGACTCGCAATGGCCGGATCTACCCTATGCCGCATGGCGCGAGACCCGCGACACCCTGCACCTGTGGACTCAGATCGTCGGCAAGATTCGTCTTATGCAGACGCCCTGGCTGAATCACGGCTGGCACGTGACGCTATACGTCACGTCGCGGGGACTGACAACCTCGCCGATTGTGCATGGACCGCGAATATTCGAGCTCGAATTTGACTTTTTGAGCCATGCACTCAACGTAACCGTGAGTGATGGCAGCGCACGGCGCCTGCCGCTGCGGCCGCAAAGCGTCGCGGACTTTTATGGCGCCTTGATGGCGGCACTTACGGAACTCGGCGTCGCCGTCGCCATTAATGACAAGCCCTGCGAGATAGCGGGTGCCACGGCGTTCACCCAAGACCGGCAGCACGCCGCCTACGACCCGGAATACGCTCGGCGCTTCTGGCAGGTGCTCGTACAGACGGACCGTGTGTTCAAGAGGTTCCGAACCGCATTTATCGGCAAATGCAGTCCAGTGCACTTCTTTTGGGGGAGTTTTGATCTCGCGGTCACCCGCTTCTCGGGGCGCCGCGCACCGGCCTTTGCGGGCAAGGCGCCTGGCGTCCCCGCCGGGGTGATGCGCGAAGCCTACTCGCATGAAGTCAGTAGCGCCGGGTTTTGGCCCGGAGGCAACGGTACCGACTATCCGGCGTTCTATTCGTACGCGTATCCCGTCCCCGCCGGCTTCGGCGTCGCACCGGTGCTGCCTGCGGGCGCTTTCTTCAGCGATACTCTCGGCGAGTTCCTGCTGCCCTACGATGTCGTCCGCACCGCTGCCGACCCGGACGCTGCTTTGCTGGCCTTCTTGCAAAGCACTTACGAGGCGGCCGCGTCCTTCGCGCAGTGGGATCGTGGCGAGCTCGAATGCGAGCTGGGGCGCTCGCGAGTCCCGCGTGACGTATGAGGAAGGGCGGTCAATTTTAGGCAAAGAAGGGGTATGTTTGAGTTAAGCATGGGGAGCTGGCGATATAGCGGGTAAATGTCGCGCCTACCCCACCGAATGACGATTCAATCGGCACCATACTATAATGACAAACCGATGTCTTTGAGTTAAGCGGGGATGCAAACGCGCTTCATTAAACATTTGCCGAGGATCCGTCCATGATGATTATTGACCATCCGTGGCGGATCTTTTTACTCTCGATGCTGGCTTTGTCGCTGGCGGCATGGCTCGGTGCCTCAATGACGCGTTCTGCAACCCGTGTATTGGACGAGGATCGTGAGGACTTTGGCGTAGTGCTCGCCGCGGCATTGACTTTGCTTGGATTGATTATTGGCTTTACGTTTTCGATGGCCATCAGCCGATACGATCAGCGGAAAAGCTACGAGGAGGGGGAAGCAAACGCGATCGGCACCGAATACGCTCGTGCCGATCTCCTACCGGGCGCCGCCGCCGCGACAACGCGTCAGCATCTAAAAGAATACACCAGGCTTCGTTTGCAGTTTTATGCCGCGAGCGAGCACGATCAACTTGCCCGTGTGAATGCCGAGACCGATCGCTTGCAACAATTGTTATGGTCGGATGTGAGTGCCGTCGGTAAGGCCCAGTCGAATCCAATCATCGCACTGGCCGTGGCGGGGATGAACGATGTGATTAACTCCCAAGGCTACACGCAAGCGGCTTGGTGGAACCGAATTCCCATTGCGGCATGGGGTTTGATGGCGACCATCGCAGTGGTGTGCAATATGATGATCGGCTACAACGGCCGACACGTGAGCGGGTTCCGTTCCCTTCGCTTTCTCTTACCATTCATACTGTCCGTGTCATTCTTTCTCATTGCCGATATCGATAGTCCGCGCGGGGGCGTCATTCGCGTGATCCCACAGAACTTGACGAGCCTCATGGACACCTTGCATTGAGCCAGCCGTCAGCGACTAACCTTCGGAGCACTAGGTGGGCGTATAGACTCGATGACAGTCGAGCAGCCGTGTTGGCGATTTGCAGTTGGAAGCCGGCTGCGGCCAAGGCGTTCTCCTGCTCCGCCACTTGTGACTGGGTCTGGCATCCCGCGAGACCGAGCGCACCGACGGTTGCGAGTATCCATGTTAGCGCCAGCGCACAAGATAGCCGATACCTGCGGCCGGACATCGGCCACCGCCTGCGAGCACCCAAAACTGTGTTGACTACTGGATCGACCATTGCTGGCTTGGGGACGAAGAGCAGGTGGCGATTATGAGCTGGGCGTGATCCTGTGCGCTCTCGCCCATCACATCCAAGCATTTACCGCCCAGCTCCATAATCTGGCCGTTCGCGAGGGTCCATTTCTCGCTCGATCTTCCATTGCAGTGGACGATGATCACTTGAGCCGTGGCGTGACTCGAGTCGCTTAGGCGACCTGGTCACCCATCCAGCTCACGGCGCCAGTACTCACGTCGTGCATGGCGCCCACCATGAGGAGCTTGTGCTCGCTCACGAGGCCTGCCAGGATCTTGCTGCGGGTCGTGAGCTGCGAGACGGCATCCGTGATGTTGCGCTCGCTGACCTTCTGTACGAACTTCTTATTCTTCGAGTTGCGCGCGCCCCCGGCGTCCGTCACCTCTGAGACTGCCGGTCGGATGTTCTCGAGCGCTGCGGTCAGATTCCCGAGTTGGACATTATCGATGGCGCCTTTCACTGCGCCGCAGTCGGAATGTCCCAGCACGACAATGAGCTTCGCCCCGGCGACCTGCGTCGCATACTCCAGACTTCCCAAGATGTCGGTATTCACAAAATTGCCCGCAATGCGAACCGCAAAGAGATCGCCGATGCGCTGGTCGAACACGAGCTCAGGTGCGGTCCGGCTATCCATGCAACCCAATACGGCGGCGAACGGTGCCTGGCCGCCAGCCGTCGCCTTTACTTGCATTTGCGGATTACAGTGGATCGGATGGCCGGCGACGAAGCGCTCATTGCCCGCCTTGAGTCGCACGATCGCCTGCTCCGAGGTGATGTCCGCCTGCGCGTCCTTGGTAAAAGCCGCGCAAAGCTCATCGGCGCGTACGCTCACAATCCCAGTGGCAAAAGATCCCAGGCCCATGAGGAAGTATCGGCGAGTGCTCATGGTCATTTCTCCGTGATTCATTCCCTGAACCGTTACTGACGTTCTAATCCACTTCGCGGCCGAAAGCAATGTGCGCGAACCGCTCGCCGCCTTAACCCTTGGGATGAATGCCCATGGTGGTTCCGAGGCCCACGGCACCAAAATCGCGTACGGCCTCTGCCGCACGAAATCCTCCGTGCCGCTCGCGAGGCATCGTGAGCTTCGAGGAAATCGGCATCGCGCAGTCTCATCTCCTGGCCACATCGGCCCACTTGCCATTTGGCTAGTTTTTTGATTAAAATGGCATATGGCAATGAGCGTAACATGGCAACATTAACTCGTATCGACCACGAGGCCAGGCCTTTTTCGCCTGATCCTTTGACTGAAGGGGATGCAGCCGCGCTATTCCGGGCGGCCATCAATTTATTTTGTCTATGGGGCGTCAGTGACGAGCAGGGCTCTATCATCCTCGATGTGCCTCGGCGTACGTACGGACGGTGGAAGGCTGGGGAGGTCGGCCGGATCGGCCGAGACGGGCAGGCTCGTCTTTCCAACTTGATGGGGATCCACAAGGCATTACGCACGATTTTCCGCGAGCCAGTACGGGGCTATGCTTGGATCAAAGCTCCCAATAAGATATTTGAAGGGCGCTCTGCGCTCGAGGTGATGCTCGGTGGCGAGCTGACTGATCTCATGCGCGTCCGTCGCTATCTCGACTCGGAGCGCGGGAGCTGGTGATCGAACCGGCCGCGGTGCCGGTGAGTCGCGTGCGTTGGCGAAACGCGCGACGCGTCATCCGAAGTTCCTTCCCACCGATTGACCTTTTCGAGGACATCGCACCTCCCGAAGATTGGCCCGTTCTGATCGCTGCGGAACAGAAAACCAACCCGCGTCTCATGGCAACCCTCGGAGCCCTCGACCTCGTGCCCGCGCCTAGGCGCGTGTCGGGACCCGGCGCAAGCTTTTTAATGGCGCCGTTTACCCATGTGAGCATCGATCGTCCGAGCCGATTCTCCGACGGAACCTATGGCGTTCTCTATGCGGCGAAACGGTTCGAAACCGCGCTCCTCGAGACGATGTACCACCACGGCCGATTCATGACCCAAACCCGAGAGGGCGCGGGCTGGACTTCGCAGTTTCGAGAGCTCGCCCTCAATGTAAATTCCCCGCTCCATGACCTCCGCGGTGGCGATGCTCGCTGGGCGCCAACACTAGATCGTGATAGTTACGCGGAATCGCAGCTTGCTGGCAAAGCGTTGCGCGCATTAGCGTCGGAGGGGGTTGTGTACCCAAGCCAACGTGATATGGGGGGCGAATGCGTAGGGCTCTTCTTTCCCGACACCGCCAGCCACGTCGTGCAAGGGCGGCACCTGGACTACCACTGGGATGGTAGACGCGTCGATCTCTATCGGGACGCTGGCAGCGGCGAAGTGTTTCGCGTGAAGTGACGAAGTGTCCTTTGCAGCTACCATAAATGGTCACAAATTGGGGATGCTGACAGGCGGACCGGAACTACATTTTCGGTGGGGTGATGCCCGGAGCGGCGTTGATCAGACCCGACCTGCCCGAACTCAAAGTCTGGCCGTACTTCTGGCAACAGCGAATCCACGACTTGGCACGGATGTCGGCACTGTTTCCGCTAGGGTATCGAACATCATTGGCGGGAAAGCCCCGGCGCCAAATTAGGTCCAGCGCTTCTGCGCCTTTCCATTCGTTTCGTATTCCTCCTCCGTGAAGCCGTCATCGTCGAGATGAAGGCTATAAACATACGATTGAATGCACGCGTGTGCACAGACGCAGGATTACAAAGCAGATATACGGAAATTCGCATACCCTAAGTCGCGATAGCGATAATCGCGACAATCGATTGTACAGGGCAATCTCGAGTTCATAGGCTCAATGGAAGTTCGTACTCGATCCACATTCGGTACGAGCGCACGAAAACAAAGATTTCAGCGGGAGCAACTATGACACGAAAATTCTCAGCGCAATGCGGCGCGACGGATAGCGCCGCGTGGATGGCCGCTGCGAGCGCCGTTCTGGCATTGACGTTGAATGCCTCATCGTCGATGGCGGACATTACAGAACCCAGTGCCGCGGGAGATGCGCTTCAATAAGGCACAAGTGGAATATGGCGACGACCCTTCCCTTGATGGTAGAGCACCTGGCCGAACGGGGCCTAAGAAAATTGGCGATCAACGTTCCTCATGAGTTCAATGTCGCAGACTTTCGAAGCGACCGCGCGGGCACGTTGTTCGAGAAAGCTAGTATCGATCCACCCTTGGGCGTCGAGGAGATGTGGTTCGACAGCCTGGAGTCGCAGCTGTTCAAGTCAGGCCGGCCATATCACGAGCCAAAATACAGTTAAAATAGTTTTGGCTAAGTTAGCTATGCCGTCTCTGGTGTCGGGGTTTCGCGACGGTCAAGTCCACTCCTTGGCCTACGCCGACGCACATAGTCGCAAGCGCGTAACGACCTCCGCGTCGCGGGCCGCCGAGGCAAATCCAATAATGCGTGCTCGTGGTGTGAGACCGTACTTCTCAGCCAAGTCGTCCGCGCGCACGCGCCGAAGTCCCCCGTCACAGCGGCCGATCGGAGTGCGCACAAAATCACAAATGAATGCTTCAGGCATGGGTGGTCTTCGCAGTGCGTGGGTAGAGAAGAATCCGCGAATACCGGTGCGGCTGTAAACGCGGATGAACAGCGATTATTTGAAGAAATCGACCACTCCCGCGTAAGACATCCTCTTAGATGTTCCCATAATGGTTCGTTCTGATCGTTCAGTTTGACTGTGGCGGCACAAATTGTCGTCGTTCAGTTCCTATCCAGATCGGTAAAGGCATATTATTGCAATGAGCCGGACCGCCGGCAGGTGGTATGTGACTGGGGTCATGATGAACGCCTAGAGGGACTTGCATGAACTCTCCGAACGATGATCCTACGGCGTCGGTACCCGACTTCTGGCAACGACTGATTGCAGCCAATAAATTAGTGGCAGTTTGCGTCGTCGGCGCCATTTTATATGTCGCACATGCCGCATTTGTACCGATAGCTCTTGCGCTGCTATGCGCCCTGATCTTGTCGGGCCCGGTCGAAACTCTGCAGCGCTTTGGTGTCCCGAGGCCGCCATCATAGTGCTTCTGGCTCTTGCGGCATCTTTCGGTGTAGTCGACTATTTGTGGGCGCCCGCTCAAGAGTGGTTCGACCGAGCTCCGAGAGATATGGAGACGATCAAGCTGAAACTCAGCCCGGTCGCACATTTTGTGACCCACGTGGAGGATCTTCGCAGCAGCGCTCGGACGATAGAACGAGGCCCGGTAGCACCCGTGGTAGCTTCAGGCGTGAGCGTGGAAAGCGCACCGATGCTCATTTTCGATGCCACTCGCGCAGCGGCGATTACAACGCTGGCGTTTGTCGTAGTCACTTTGTTTCTCTTAGTAGGCGGACCTCCGATGCTTGCGAACATGGCGGCCGCAATGACGAGTGATTTAAGGTCATCGCATATTATTGATTTGATCGAGAAAGTCAGGCTCGAGGTCGGGCGGTACTATGTTGCGACGGCGCTGATCAACGTCGTTTTTGGCTGCGCAACCGCAGGTGCTATGGCCCTATGCGGATTGCCCAATCCCATACTGTGGGGCACGCTCGCCGCTGTCCTCAACTTCATTCCTTACGCCGGTTCAGCCGCCACACTTGTCGTATTAGGCCTGGTGGCCTTGGTCACCTTCGATGGCCTGGGGGGCGTCACTGCTGTCATCGCTTCATACTTGGTGCTAACCACTCTGGTAGGACAAGTGCTCCAACCGTTGGTCGTAGGACGTAGTTTGCAGGTCAATCCTTTGTTGATTTTTCTTGCGTTGTGGTTCGGCGGGGTATTTTGGGGCCTTGCCGGGATTATTCTATCGACCCCTATTTTAGTCGCTTGCAAGGTAATTGCAGAGCACGCAGAAAATGGCGCGGCCCTATTGAAGTTTCTGGGGCCTCCGCCACTCTCATCGGCTCTGCTCACTAAGATCCGAAACGTCGCCAAGCGAGTGTGATGACCCCCTAACCGACTTTTGTGATCAACTGTCTCGTGGGTGAGCGATATGCCGCCAAATCGAATCGGAGTTCTCGCAGCCCATAGTCGATCGACACTCTTTCGAACTGCCGCAGGAGGTTCATCCCGATTAACATCGCCGGGCGTTGGCGCAATCCCCAAACATCGAAAACCAGAAAGTCCGCCATCACCAAGGGACAGTCAGTAAAAGCCAATGCAGGCGTCAGGCGGATCTTCTTGACCACCGCTACTTTTCCCAGGATCTCGCCGCCGGTAATGTCGGTCAAATGAATGGCGCCCGTGACGCCGAACGACGGATCATGGCTTTCCAAGGCGGCACGCAGAGGTTCATTGGCTGCCGACACCTCGGCGCCTGTATCAATGAAGGCAGTTGCGGATACGCCGTCTACCATGCAATCAAGCGCCTTCAAATGCCCGGACGACCCGGTCGCAAGGATACGGGCCTCATTGTCGCGCAGCCAATTTGCGGCAAATCGGCCGCGCGGCTCACTCACCTGTAAGAGATGATGTTTGAAATCGAAGGTCACGCGATGGCCATCGAGGAAGTCGAGACCGAGATACCCGTCTGCGTCTAACAGCGAATGGGAAAGGGTCGGCACCATCAAATGTCTTTTTGTGACCGACCCAAACGTCATAGTTCGGATCGAAACCGTGTCGGTGGGGACCGCACGGACAACGCTTTTCAGCATGACCCTTTCACCGCGCGAAAGGCCGAGATCGAGGGCGACTTCACTGGCCAAAACCGTCCGGTCGGCACCGGTGTCGACTACGAAATGGTAAGGTCCATTTCCATTGATATGCACATCCACCCTCAAGTGACTAGCGGCGTCGGTGACAGCGTTGATCGGCGTCGGGTCCGGTTCCGGCGAGGCTGGGATGGTAGATTCCACACTACCTGGCGGCGGGGATACCTTCTGCGCTCTTGCCAATATCGACGCCATGACAAGCGAGGACGCGCCGTATGTCACAAATCGCCGTCGCGACAATTGTTGCGATGTGGCCAACGTTTTGCCGGACATGTCTGCATCCGTCATAGCCATGTACCTCTTTCGGCTCGGCAACTGCGCCAAAACGGCGGTGAACTGTGCGGCTTATTCCGGCGAGAGGCTGCTGAGCAGTCAGCGCCGCTCTTGTGCGACGCGCTCGGCCGGATCGCCATCTACTTGAAAAAACGTAGTCATCAAAGCCTTTGTCGATTTCAGCATTTTCCGTCGACTTGTTAGCAATTGATTTGTAATTGTGCAGTGCGATTTGCACCATTTCCGGCATGAAGATCCATCGAGTGCGTGGCCGCTACGCCGCAGGGTTAGGGCTTGGGAGCTGGCTGCGCATGCACGGCGCCGAAGTCATCCGCAGGAAGGCCGGTCCTCGCGGGCGGGTTCAGCCGGGCATGGATTTGCGCTACCCACTCTATGAAGACGCGCACCTTGGTACTTAGCTGGCGACTCGGTGGGTAAACGACGAACACCCCAAGTGGGTTCGGGCGATACTCTGGTGGTACCGCGATTAACTCACCGCGCTCTATCGCTGGCCGCACCATGAAGTCGAGTGTATGCACCAGGCCGATTCCGGCGAGCGCACAGGCCAGATGCGCGTTATCTCTCAGTTTGGCAATATGAATCGATAGACGCTGCCGTACGGATTGTCGTTCGAACAGCCGCCAACATTGACACCATAGGCGTATCCGTCCGGTCCTTTGACTATTCCAACGCCAACACCTTGTATCCCGCCCGCGTCTTCACATTCAGGGTAGGTATATAGAGTGCTGTCGACGCCTTTCTTGGTCAGCTCAAAAAGGGTTCCATAGCCCGCTGTCAGCGTTTGGGGCACGACACTTGCGGCGAGCGCGCCACCGGACATCGGTAGAAGGACCATGGCTGCTCGAGCAGCCACTGAGAGAAACTTCTCGCGGAGAACTTCATCCATGAATGCTTCCTTTAAATTGAATTGTTAAGCCGTACTGCGGCAGAGAATATACTTCGCTCGCGGTAAGGGAATTCGCGCAGCTGAAATACGAGAAGTGGTTGTCATCTCGTTAAGATTGTGAGTGACCGCTGACATTAAGTCTTAAATGCCATTGCGTTCGCCTAGCGAAGGTGCTCCCCCTAAATAGGCGCCACTGATTCACCCCAGCACCATAGGCATTCGCCATCCTATTGGCGATCGAAGACGAGTTGATAGCTGAATAGTTTTCCGTCGTGCTGCCAGTTTTCGGTTTCGTACTTGGTTTTGCCGTCCTTGGACACCCGGTCTACTCCCCACGCGACTGGTTTATCGTCTTTCATCACGGTCCATTTTACTTTGCGGTGCCCTAATGGCTCCGACTTATTCGAATCAAAGTACGCGTTGTTCGTGATGGGGTGGGGTTTACCGTCGAGCTTGGTGCCGTATTCAACATGGCTCGCCTTTCCATTGCTGTCGACCATATCAAAGGCGTAGTGCAGCATGCCATCGCCGGCGTCCGTCACGGTCATGGTCTGACTTTGATAAGCGAGGTCGCCATGGAAATTCGACTTGGCGATGTTGAGTACCCAGATGCCGACGTAAGGGCTGGTGTGGGAGGCGAGCGCGCTGCCGGCAGCCAAGAGCCCGCATGCCAAGAATGCAATCGAATTGTGGACGCGACTTCCAGCCATGATGAGTCTCCCGGTGTCTCTGCAGCCATTCATCTGGCCCGGAACAATGCCCTAGACGGCGACTGATAAGCAATACCGGCCCCCGTGGCTGCGCCGGCAGCATCTTTCCCGACTCCTCCGACGCGAGGGTGCTCTCGGTGCAATGTTTTCAGGCATTTTTGCGTGTTTTGGAGCGTGCCGGGATGCCGCGTCATCCGGAGCCTAAGGCAGGTTCGTCACTCTAAGCGTCAAAGTAGTCGTGTTTTGCATTGCTGCCGATATTGCATGTTTTAGCCATTGGACGAGACTTGGAATCCAAGAACTAATCGGTCCTTTCACCGCGTGGGCCACCGGCCTCTCGTGGGTGATTCGAGACTCGGAACCACTGTGACGATTGTTGGGGGGAATTGTGATGCGATACAGAATTTGGTTTGGATTGACCGCGAGTTCCGCGGCCGCGGTACTGCTCTCGACATGGGTGGGGGCACAGACGGTTGCGACGACGGCCGGCGCGAGCGGCGATGCCGTCAATTCGCTGGATGAAATCGTGGTGACGGCTCGACGTCGGGCGGAGTCGCTCGAAAACGTACCCGTAGCGGTTGATGTCGTTAACGCGGCGGCCATCGAGACCCGGGGCATTCAAACTCAGGCGGATTTGCAAATAGCCATTCCGGGGTTGACGGTGGTCTCCGGCAACACCAGTAACGAACTCAATTTCGTGATTCGTGGTGAATCGGTGGACGGTTACTCCGGTTCGCCTCCGGGCGTTCAGCCCTACGTCGACGAAGTGCCCGTGCCGATCATGTCGTCCACGGCGTTCTATGATCTCGACAACGTACAGGCCGTCAAAGGGCCGCAAGGCACGCTGTTCGGCCGCAACTCCACAGGCGGTGCGGTGCTTTTCCAAACGGCGCAGCCCAAGAACGAGTTTGGCGGCTACGCCTCCGTGCAGTACGGCAATTTCGATCGCGTCGTCGCCGAGGCGGCGGTCAATATCCCCATCATCCCCGATACCTTGCTGGTGCGTTTTGCCGGCACTGCGACCTCGGGCGGTGCCTATGTCCTCAACCTGTATAACAACCAGATGCTGGGCGATGATGACGAGCGCTCCGGGCGCGTCACCATCGAGGCGCGGCCTGTCGACGGCTTGGTGAACGTGACCACCGTACAGATCGAAAACGCGACCGGCACCAATGCGCCGGATACGGCCTATTACGTGGTTCCTTGCGGCCAGCCGTCGGGGTTCAATTCCTGTACGTACTCGCCTGCCAACGCGGCCTTCTTCTCGAAACTATTGAGCGGCGCAACGTTCCCGGGGTATCCCTCGGGATACGTCTATCCGGGCGGGTTCGCATCGCTCCCCGCGTACCAGCGCTCCAGAGGCAATTACGTCGTCGATCAGAACGCGGATTTCGAGCATTACTTGAGCAGCACCATGGTGGTTAATAAGACCACGCTCGACCTCTCCAGCACGGCGTCCATCAAGAATATTTTCGGCTATTCCTATGCCAGCAATTCGATCGGCTATGACACCGACTATTCTCCCTATCCCATTGTGCAGATGTATTCGCCCAGTGCAATTTTGGACGGCGGCAGCTCCTCGGTGGAAAATAGCGCGACCAGGACCACATCGGATGAAATTCAGCTGGCGGGCACGGCGTGGAATGACCGGCTCAATTATCTTGGCGGCGTGTTCTACATCGATTCGCGAGAGAAGTACTTGTCGCCGCTGTGGCTCGGCTCCATCGACGCTTCCGTGGCCTACCATGCCCAAACAGACGATAAATCCTATGCGCTCTTTACTCAGGAGACTTACAAGCTCACCGACAATTTGAACCTGACACTGGGCGGCCGCTATACCAAGGAAGACATCTCGATGGTGCAGTTGGATGGCTCAGTGTTCGGCGTGGGGAACCCACAAAGCATCTCGGAGAAGAAGCCGAGCTGGACCGCGTCGCTCGACTATCACTTCAATAGCTCGATCATGGCCTATGTCACGACGCGGGGTAGTTGGCGCCGCGGCGGCTTCAATCCGTTCAACCCGCCGACGGCCACGCCGGAAACATCTGCGAGTGCCCCGGGCGGAAACTACTTTTTGCCTGAAGAAATTCGTGATTTGGAACTGGGTGTGAAGTTCGAGGGTCACATCGCCGACATGCCTGTGCGCGCCAACCTCGCCGTTTACAACAACTGGATTACCGACATCCAGAAGACCGCCTATATCGTGTTCGACGGAACGGTGTCCTCGGCCACGGTCAATGTGCCCAAGTCCGACGTCAAAGGCATCGAGGCCGATCTCAATGTGAAGCCGATCGATTGGTTGACCGTGGGTGCCCAGGCTGCGTATACGGATGCCAGGTTCACTGATCCCACATCGACCCTCCTCGGGAATCCAGTGGAATATGGCCCGTTCGGT